>ERZ1066134.95-NODE-95-length-85773-cov-19.878322_pt1 | contig 85773 bp, 79 predicted proteins | sample MGYA00382781_ERZ1066134 | MGnify/ENA primary metagenome ERZ1066134 (study PRJEB33369, sample SAMEA5778364) | biofilm metagenome | biome: Industrial cooling water; feature: Water cooling tower basin; material: Biofilm | place: United Arab Emirates | collected... | reverse complement strand
GCATTTTAACTGGCCATTCGCACCAACTTAAATTCTCTAATGACAATTCTGGGCTAAATATCACGGAGGCTATCGCTCCTAATACTTAAATCAGAAATTTTTGGAACTGTGCTTTTCGCTTGCAGAGCGCGGGTTTACGCCTTTTCTCAATCCGATATCTTCGGATCCAGCTTGCCTTTCATAAAGAGATTATACTCCTCGCAGGTGAGGAAGGCTTCTCCGGCGGAGTAGGGGCAGGTTTTGTAGAGGGGTTCAAACTTGCCGGGCTCTATCACCACACCTGAGCCGCTGCACACAGGGCAGAGCATTTTTTCTAATCCTCCACAGTCAAACTCACTGCTGGCCAGTTCCTCACTGGCTGCCACCGCATTGGCCTTGCGCTCCGCTATGTAGGCGGCTTCCGAGAGTTGCAGGTATTGCACGGATTCCTCGTAGTAGATACCCCGCGCACCCTTCAGTTGGATATACTTATTCAGCCAATTGATGGCGCGCTTGTACTTGCCTAGGTGGTACGAATTTCTGCCATACAGATAGGCCATCTCGCTGGGCAGGGGTTTCAGGTTTTGTAGCACCATGGCAAACTGGTAATCGGCTGAGTCATAGGAGCCGCCCAGCATCATTTCCTTGCCCACGTCCATGCGGCGGTTCAGGTCAGTTTTCACTATTTGGGCGGTGAGCCCCTGTGAAAATGCGACAAGGAGCAGAAGAAAGAAGGTGTTGCGCATGGCCATGTGAACGCAAAGATTGATGAAATCGCTAATTTCGCTTGGTAATTTTTGTTAATCCGTGGCGCGACTTACAATATTTGGACGGGCGGTCGTTTTGGAGAAGTCAAAAGCAGTAATATGAGATACCTACTTCCCGTTTTTATCAGTTTTCTTGTTGGCATAGGTGCCGGTTTCGGTCAGTCCACCCGAGATGTGGGCCCCAAGCCGCCATCGCCGGTGTATCAGTCGTCAAAGAAGAGCGGGGGATTTTCGCTGTTCAAAAAGAATCAACAATCGGGCATCAAGTCGCCGCAAGAAACCAATGAGGAGTTTGAGCAGCGCATGAAAGCCGTGGTGCGCCAAAAGTCGAAGGAGGCCCGCATAGCCGGCAAGCCGGAGTATGCCAATAAGTTTTACTTCGGGCACAAGCGCGAGCCCAAGAAGCGCCCCAACGGCAAGAAGAAGTATTGCAAAATCTGCCAGTTCGCCCACTGATACATGGATCTGCGCCCACATCTGGAGTCTACGTTGCTTTCAGCCACCTGCACGGGTAGGCAGATAGATACGCTATGTCAAGAGGCCAAAGAGCAACAGTTGCTAGGCGTGTGCGTGCCGCCTTTTTGGGTGAAGCGTGCGCAGCGCGAGTTGCAAGGATCAGGCGTACTGCTGGTGACGGTCATTGGGTTTCCCTACGGTTATCAAATGACTGAAGCCAAGATGGAAGAAGCTAAACTGGCCATACGCGATGGAGCCGACGAGCTTGATCTGGTTATGAATATATCAGCGTTCAAGGACGGCATGCCTTGGCCGAAAATTGAGATTGCTAAAATGGCTAATTTCGTACATGCGGAAGGAAAGCTGCTCAAGGTGATCATTGAGTGTCCGTTGTTGGAAAAAGAAGAAATAAGGCAAGCGGCTCTCATGTCTGCCGATGCGGGAGCAGATATCGTGAAAACATCTACTGGTACTACGGGCGTGGCGGTGGACGTGCCCACTATTCAACTCCTGCGAGATGTACTGCCTGCCTCTGTCGGCATCAAAGCTTCGGGAGGGATTAAGGAGCGGGATCAAGCCATCGCATTGGTACGGGCGGGAGCGGATAGGCTGGGCACTAGCCGTGCGCTAATGCTCCTCTAGTCTTTGGATTTCGTGTTCCACTTTCTTTTCTTCCATGCGCTTGCGGATGAGATAACCGCCATGAATCAGCACGAGCAGGGTGGTCACAAATGCCCCCATAAGCAGGGTGGTCTGTAAGGTGAGCGGCAACCAATAGAAATCGAACATGCTTCCAAAAATGTAAATCTCACTGAAGGTGTAGTAGTAAAACCCGATGAACACGTGTATCCATGTCAGGTAGATGAAAGTGTTCAGGATGTTGAGCTTGCGCAGCAACTTCGGCTGAATGAGGAACAGGTGCAGGATCCAAATACCGATGACGGGGATGGAGTAATACAGTGCCAATTTGATTTGCACGGAGGCATTGAAGAGGCCAAAACCGAACGGCTTTTTTTCCAGAATATAGAAGAACGTAAAAATGGGACCCGTAAGGGCGAACAACCACCGAAAAGTGCGGGATTGCAAGAGGCTATATTGTCTAAAAAGAAATGTCATGGTTGAGCCTTTATCATCAATGACTTAATGCCTGTTCCCAATCCTCCAAGAGGTCATCCACATGCTCCAAGCCAATCGACAAGCGCAGCAGGTTGTCGGGGGCATTGCTGGCCGGCCCTTCCACCGAACGTCGGTGTTCGACTAGGCTTTCCACACCACCTAAACTGGTTGCAGATGTAAAGTATCGTAACCGATTGGAAATTTCCAAGGCTTTTTTGGAATCTCCTTTCACGAGCACGGAAATCATTCCACCAAACCCCCCAATCATTTGTTTTTTGGCAATGGCATGACCGCTATCCTCCGGCAATCCCGGATAGAGTACCCGCTCGATGCGCGGATGTTGGGCGAGATACGCTGCGATCTTCATGGCGCTTTCGCAGTGTGCTTTCATGCGCAGGCTAAGCGTGCGGATGCCACGCGTCACCAGCCAGCAGTCGAAGGGAGAGGGTACGCCACCGCCCAAATGTTGGATTTCGGCCATGCGCTCGGCTAGGGCGTCATCTTTTGCCAGCACCACACACCCACCGATGACATCACTATGGCCACCGAAATACTTGGTGGTGGAATGAACTACAATGTCGGCACCCAACTCGATGGGTCGGGTAAGTACTGGCGTTGGCCAAGTATTGTCCACAGCTGTCAGCAAGCCGTGAGCCTGAGCCAGTGAAATGAGGGCGCTCAAGTCGGTGATTTGCAGGAGCGGATTGGAAGGCGATTCCAGCCAGATGAGTTTTGTTTTGGGCGTGATGGCCGACTCCACAGCTGGCAAGTCAGCCATATTTACGGCTGTTACCTGCAATCCCCATCTCCCAAGGACATGGGCAGTTAAGTTTTTAGCGCCAAAATAAATGTCATGTGGTAGCAGTACGTGATCACCTGCCGAGAGGCATTGCAGCACGGCGCTAATAGCGGCCATCCCTGATCCAAAGGCGAACCCTCTGGCGCCACCTTCAAGCTGTGCCACGCTATATTCCAGAATGGCTCGGTTGGGGTTATTCGCCCGCCCGTAAATCATGTCCTCATTGTAGGTGCCATCCTCGTTTCGGATGTACGTAGACGACATATAGATGGGCGTAGTAGCCGGGCGCACGCCTTTGAAGTGGTCTTCAGTGCTTTGGATGGCTACAGTTTCAAATCGGGGCTTTTTAGACATGGTGGCGCATTACTGACAGGCATATTACACCAAATGCACGAAATACTTTCATGTAAAAGCGACAAATGGTTTCCGATTTTTATCAGCGGCTTTTTGCCAATCTCAGTCCATGTAGCCGAGCTGCTTCAGCAATGCCACGGCCTCCGGCTTATCGGTGAGCTCTGCTACTCGTTTGGCATTTTTAGGCTCGCGCCACTTGCCTATGGATGACGTGGTGAGCGGCTGCACTTTCGAAAAAAATGCGCGGTTTTCGGTCACTCGTGCGTGCTCGTGCCAATTCAATATTTCGGGTGATGTTTCTATGCCGATGTGATCACAAATGCCCCGGATGGTCGCTTCGTAGTTGGAAAGCAAGTCTTCGTATTTGATGGTGTGCACACGCGGGTCGTTGATCCACGTTAGGCCAACCGTAACGTCGTTGATCCAGCGCTCCGGGTCCACCCAGTAGCGGTCGGGGGCCGTCGGGTGGCGGGAGAGAATCACATCGCGCCCATCGCGCAATATTTGGATGAACTTGAATTGGCCGTCAGTATAGGTGTCTATCTTCGGAATATGCTTGATGTTGCTGGGCGATTTCTCCACCCAACGTGTAGCAGTCTTTGGGATCCTGTTCAGAATAAAACTTAGGTGCATCCGGTGTTTTCTAGACAAGTCTTTTTTGCCCTGCTTCAGTACATCCTGCCGCTTGTTGAACAAGCCCAACTCTTTGGGATGGCAAAACAACCGATTATGGGCAGACAATACAGACAGCAGGAGGGTGGTGCCTGATCTGCCACACCCACCGATGAACACGGGAGCCTCCTGAAACCGATTTTCGTATCGACTGCCCAATGCATTGACGAGTAGTCTGAGCGGCGTTTTGTAATATTTATCCATGGGTTCGTTGATGCGACCGTAAAACTAATGCGTTAGGGGTAGCGCATGCACGATGGAGCGGCACTTAATGCACATTTAGTAACGGTACTCCCGTGCGCCCCCGCTCCCGAATGCATCGGGACGGGGTTGCCCGGGGCTAGATTGGCGCGGTTTGGAGCTTTGCCACTTTCCGCGAGAAATTGTCATTCTAATTATGCTGTGGTTCCAAATGGGGCGAGTTGGTGCCCAGTTATTATGTCGAAATTGTTGGATGATCAATATGGAGTTGCAATAAATATTACAGGCTTAGGTTTCTCATCGAGAAAATATATTCTGTCTAAATTAATCCACACAGATCCGTCTGTGATTCCATTACACTTCAATACACCTGCTTCTTTAGATATATCTTCATATTTGGTAATTTTTATCCTTACTCGTTCGGCATCATGCTCAAGAACAGTACCATATGCCTTTACTTTATTATTGTTATAACAGTTGTATATCAAAAATGTATATATTTCTTTCCCTACTGAGTACTTTTTTCTGAGTTCATCGAAGAATTTTATTTTCTCCGCTGCTTTTTCAGATTCAAATTTCGAACGATATTCTGCATCTGTCTTTAATCGGTATTCGTGTTCTTCATTTGCTTTATTAATTGCAATAATGTTTTCGATTAGTTCGGCGGTATTCCAATCAATGTTTTTGATATCTCTGCTGTATGTCCTGAAAATAATTTCTGACATGTCGTTAGGATGAGAGATGCCTTGCGATTTAAAATGATCCGCAAGAACCCCTCCTTTCCATAACTTCCAATTGTTCCTGATCCACATGCCTTGTGAAAATTGCACCTTGGCGACATACTCATCTTCGTTCAATTCTTTGATGGATATTTTCGTTGAATCATCAGTCAATTTGTGCATGTGTTTTATGGCATCCTTCAAATCAAGGGGCTTATATTTCCAATCTTGCTTTGAAAGTTCTTGTGCGCTACACCAATTGGATAATTGTAAGTGAAGTAAAATGGATAGTATTAATTTGATTTTGCTCATAATGCAAAATTATAGAGATTTTGTCTCGTCAGCGTCTCAATGGCTTTCGTCTCAATAGTTCTCGTTCAAGAGACTCTGCGTCACTTTGTAAACGCTCTTTGACGCTAATTAGCTAACGAGATCTTGATTTTCGTGACAATCCATGCGGCAAATGGATTGAAATTTTCGGAAGTGAAGCTCAGTTCTAGTATTTTCTTCGAATACGTGTTTGATTGATTTTTTCGTACCCAAAACCTTAGAATCGCATTGCGCTGTTTAGCAGCTGTCAATGTCCAAACTACTCTTCGTTTAGCCATTTCAATTCTTGCTCATTGAGTTCGTGTTGGTCAATCAATCGTTCCGATCGTATGTCTTCATCACTCATGGACAGCATCAGCTTTTGCTCTTCAGATAATCGCACAGATGATTCTTCGACTTTTGAATGTCCTATCATTTGTGATAAGGCTTCCAAATATCTCGGATCATTAATGGCTAGTAATTGATCAATCACGCGGTTTCGAAGCGTCTCGAGCTTTTCCATCTTTTTGGATGTTTCAGTAAAAATATTAAACTAAGGGCATTTAACGAGGGCTTTTTCCCACCTGAAGACTTCAATTTCAGTTGTACGATTTTTTCGGACAACTCATTTCCTTCCTTTTTTCAAACAATTCAACCTAAAAGTAAGGCCGTTTGGCTCCATCATGAACCGTAATGACTATCATAGTCCTTTATACTTCTGGCAATAATCTCATGCGCCTCACTTTTGCTATATACATGCGTGATTTCCACTGTTTTTTGTGGCACCTCTCCGGGCATTTGCTTGTAGGTGAGAAAGTAATGTCTCAACCGATTGATGATTGCTGTGGGGCAGTCTTCAATTGATTTCCATTGGTTGTACACTTCGTCTCCTTTGAGGATGGCAATGATTTTATCATCCGCCTCGCCACCATCGATCATGCGAAAGCCGCCTATGGGAATGGCCGGAATCAGGATATTTCCATGCGTGATGTTTCGTTCTGTTAATACACAGATGTCGAGCGGATCCTTGTCACCTGAAATGTTTTTCCGGCCGGTTTTTTCCATACAGTAATCGGCCACCTGCTCGGCACAATACGTGCGCGGAATGAACCCGTAGAGCGCGGGAACGATATTCGAAAATTTCTGCGGACGATCCACTTTTAGGAATCCCGTGGCTTTGTCGATTTCATATTTCACAGAGTCAGCGGGTGTCATCTCGATAAATGCATTGACAATGATCGGCGACTCGGCACCCGGCGAAATGCCGTGCCACGGGTGCGCCATAAAGGGCGAGGTGTTGGAATGAGTCATGTAGTTAATTGAACCAACAATTTACAACGTAGCGTGGTAAGTAGCTATTTTATAAGGAGTATTAATTGTGGGATGAATAGATCAAAAATTTTGGTTAGTCAATCGCTTTTCAGTGGCAACAGCCCGCAAGCGCAATTCTTACTTCATATAGATGTTAAATTTGCCAAGAATGTGGTTCCGAAGATCTAAATCAAGTAAAAACATCGTTCTAATCCAGACGCACCGACTGGACACGGCAAGCATAGACCTATACCATGCCATACAGAGCGACTTGCCGGAAGGATTCGTTGTGAAAATCCTGCTGCACGATGAAGAGGGTGTCCACTCTCCGAGTGCGCATGGATTGCCTGATGAAGCCGTGGTGAAGTTCAACCTTGCACAGATACTGACGATGGGTATTCCTTTTTTGCGTGGCACGCTAATGCCCTGATGTGTGCATTTCCCGCTTTATTACTTCTTTGAGCAATGCGACAACCGCTTTGATTATTACTGGCTCATCGAATACGATGTGCGTTTCTCGGGAAAGTGGGCCACTTTCTTTCAATATTTTCACAGGAAATCGCACGACTTGGTGTGTACGCATTTGGCTACTGTGCGAACCAATCCTAGGTGGTATTGGTGGGAACTGCGCCAACCGGACGGCCAACTGCTGCCAAGTAAAAAGTGTATACGCTCGTTTTTGCCTGCCATGCGCCTATCGAACAGAGCCATGAAAGCACTCATAGCCGCCCAAAGAGCAGGCTGGTGCGGACACGCCGAAGTGGTGGTGCCCACCATTTTGAAACGAGCCGGCATGCGCTTGCTGGATATCGGTGGAGAGGGAGAATTCACCAAACAAGTGGAGCGTAATTTGTTTTACACAGGAGCCAATACGCATCGAAAGGGTCTGTTAAACGAGGGTACTTTTCGGTATCGTCCGGTGCACGACACTTGGGGCGAACGGCCGGATACGTTGTATCATCCGGTAAAAGCGGGGTAGTCTAGAGTTGCTGAATATATATGGCGTGTCAAGCTAGCCACGACCCTGAGGGCGTGGTGAAAATGACTTAAAGGCCATGCTGTATTGCTCCAAGACTTTTTTGCCATTTACCACACCCGATCACCATCCCGCACCATGTAGTTCCACCGACCGCCGCTACCCACGCAGCGGTCCATGGCTATCTCATGCCTCAGTTTGTCCAGCACAATCATGCCCAATGCTCCGGCGAGTGTGAGGAGGAAGGCGATGTAGAGTAGTTTGCGGATCATTTCTATTTGGATTTTTATAAACCATACATCTCTGCCAAGTCACTAATGCCCAGCGTAAACCACATCACCACCACGCCCAAGATCACTTTCACGGCAGGATGAATGGTAAAACCAAACCGCTCTTTGAGCAGCGTGTTTGTTGCAGGGATGTAGAGCATGGCAAGCAGCAAGTAGATGGTGCCCGGTACCGGATGCACGAGCACCAGATTGAGGATGCCGATGGTAGTCAGCACCAAGGCAAAGAGCCAGCCGATCAAAGCATAGCCTGTTATTTTCGTGCTCATGCTTCGGCCGTTTTTTCTTCCTGTGCCGCATGACGAAACAGCAAGCCTGCCACCAAATACAGCAGCGCAAAGAAGCCATTTACAGCCACTATCTCGTTTACGGAACTGCCCGGAAGGTCTTGCATGCCTGTCAGTAGAGCCACAGCAGCTAGCACCACAATAGCCGCTATTGTTCCGTACATGGCACGCTCCATACCCTGCGCTTTGAACCGTGCCAACGACGAACCCACTAGCACCACGGCCACTACGCCCATATACATCAGGTTGCCAAGATTCGCCCCTGAACCGATTAGCCCAACGGCCAGATTGGCCCAAATGAGCAAGAATGTGGTGCCCAATGCCGCGATGCTCGCCAATCGATAGGCCAGATGCCCGGCTTTGTTCAGCAGCAGGCGCAGCACCATGCCCGTGGTGAAAATCAGCGCGCCCATCAGCAAGAAATCGAAGGCGCTCCATTGTACTTCGTCGGTGAATTGCATGGCTACAAAAGGAATAAGTAATAACCCGACAGTGCCCAGCGTCACTGCCGTGATGGTCAATTGAAAGGTGTTTTTTGTGTTCATTGGTTTGTGTTTAATGGTTGTTAAAAGTACTTTTATATTCAAAGTGTATGATTAAAAAAATAGTTGTTAATCCGTCGTTGGTGTCTGTCGCAGCACATCTTCTATCGCCTTCAGATGCGCTTTGAAGGCCATTTTTCCCGAATCAGTTGCCCGATAGATCGTCTTGGGCCGACGACCGGAAAATTCCTTTTCGTACGTCACATATTCCCGCTCCTCCAGCACCCGCAGGTGAGTGGCCAAGTTGCCGTCCGTCACGCCCAGCAGCTCTTTGATGCGGCTATAATCCAGCGCATCATTCACCACCAAAGCGGCCATAGCACCCAGGCGCACCTTGCTTTCAAAGGCCTTGTCAAATCCGTTCAGTAGCTCGCTCACCGCTCGTGTTTTATGTACATCCAGATGCCATACACGATGTGCAGCACCCCAAACCCGATGGCCCAAAAGAGCAGACCATAGCCGATAAACTGCACCGCCACCAGCCCAATCGCCACCTCCAGCAGCCCCAAACTTCTGATTTCGGTGAGGGTGTATTTGCTGGCGTTCACCAGTGCCAACCCGTAGAAAATGAGCGTGAGCGGCGCGATCACACCCACATAGCCTTGCGCCAGCAAGATGAGGCACAGTAGTCCGCCCGTCACCAGCGGAATCAGCAGGTTGATCACCACCCGTCCCGTCTGTTCGTTCCACAGGCTTTCGCCGCGTTTTTGCGCCTTACGGTAGCTGAAGTAGATGCCCGCACCCACCGACAGCACCAGCACAATGCACGCGATGAGCAGCAACTGCACCACCACACTGCCCGAAATCTCTGCCTGGCGCAAGCCAAGGTAATCTTGGTTTTCGTACACCGTGAGATACGCCAGATACGCGCCTGCCAGCGCAAACGTGCCTGCCATGACGCCCGCCAGTCCGCTCAATGACAAGAACCGAGACGACCGGTTCATGATGTCCTTGATCTCGTGCAGGTCTTGAAGATGTTGTTGATTGCTCATTTAAAAAGAACTTTGAAAGACAAAGTAAGTAGACGAAAGCGAGATAAAAAAGGTTTTGGGCGAATGATTTTTTTTGCCTTCCGAAAGCGAAAGTGTAGACAGGGGAGCGGTGCTTCATGGCCATTTGGTGGCTGCACTCCCGTGCGAATTTCTCCCGCATGTGCGGGATCATTTGCTCGGGGCTTTTATGTTAGCAAAGTATTCAAGAACGTCCATCAAAGGCAAGACGAGAATATCAAAAAAAGGACAATACCTACATCCGTGCAGCGCTCTTTTTCCCAGTTATCAACTGTGCCCGTTTCTGTCCGGAAATGAACCAGTTTTATACCAGAGTATGTGCCAACAAACCCTCCAAAATGGTCGGACTAGTGGTCGTGCAAAGGAAGTTCCTCGCGCTCATGTTTACCTTGTGGAAAACCAATTTACCTTACATCGAGACTACCAAAATAAAGTAGCCTCCGTCAAATGACAAGAGGCTACAGATAGTTACGTAGAACTTCCTCTGTTTACTAAAATACAATTTCCGTGGTTTCTAGCACGCCCACAGGAAAATACACATCAGGGAGGTGATACTCACTACTACCCACAGCAGGTACCCATTACCATGGGTCGCATGCCAGCACCTTTCACCTTGCTGTAGTTGATACCCATCCCGATCATAAACATGGCTACAGTGAGCCCGCTTTTGGCCAAACCCGAAGCTGAAGTAAGCACGACCTCCGGCAGAGGAAGGAATGAACCAACGCATACGGCCACAAAAAAGAAAAGAATAAAATACGGATATGCGATTTTACTGTCTTTCTCCTGTGTCAGAAACATGGTGGCGAGAGCGATAGGAATGATCCAAAGGGAGCGAACGAGCTTGACGGTGGTTCCTACTTCCAACGCTTCCTGTCCGTAAGCGGCCGTGGCACCTATCACCGAACTGGTATCATGAATGGCCATGGCGGCCCACAGCACAAACTGCGAGGAGCAGATGCCCAAGAGCTGACCCACCAAAGGGAAGAAGAAAAGAGCCACAGTGTTCAGAATAAAAATGGTGCTCATGGCCTCTGCAATCTTCTAATCTTCGGAGATGATTTGCGGCCAGTTGAACTAGCTCATACAGGTGCTCACCAATGCCTGCTCGGTTTACTCAAACGCAATCAACGAAACCTCTTTTTGCTTCCAGATAGACGAATATTCCAATCGCGCGAGGGAGATGCTACCTATCACATAAGCTGTGTCAAGATTGGCGTATTGCTCTTCTATGCTATCGAATAGGCGTAAGTCTACGGGGTGATCCTTTGGGTAACTCATGTAAAACGTGCGCTGACCCTGTGCTACCGGTGGGGTGTCCTCGTGTCCTTTTCTGAACTCGTATTTATAATCATACCGTAGCGCCGAGATGTCGCTCAAAACCGCCGAAGACGTAGGATACCTTCCTGCTCCTTTGCCGCACAAAAACTGTTCGTCAGCCAACGTACTGCCAATCAGCAGACCATTATAGGCATTGTTCACTGCACTCAGCGGATTTTCTTTAGAGATAAATGTTGGCAAAACAGATGCGCTCAACCCTACGCCGTTGTTGTGGGTGGAGGCTATCAGTTTGATCACAAGACCTTTTTCTCTTGCAAATTTCAAATCAACCGGTTTGATGGACGAAATGCCCTTTCGAATGATGGCTTGCATATCCACCAGTTTGCCAAAGGCGTGCAAGCAAATGATGCCCAACTTGTACGCAGCATCAAAGCCCTCCACATCGAGCGAAGGATCTGACTCGGCAAATCCCAATTCTTGCGCCTTGAGCAAGCTTTCATCAAATGAAGTGCCTTCCTGACTCATCTGCGTCAGGATGTAATTGGTGGAGCCATTCACTATACCGGTGACGTGTTGCAGTAGGTCATTATCAAAATATTCCTCGAGGTTACGGATGATCGGAATACTCCCGCACACGGATGCTTCGTAGAGGAAAGGGACGTTGTGTTCCATTTGCAGCCGAATCAGTTCGGCATGGTGGCACGAGATCATTTTTTTATTAGCACTCACCACTGCCTTCCCAGATTGCAGAGCTTGCTTCACGAAAGTAAAAGCTGCATCGGCATCATTGATGAGCTCCACCACCACGTTGATAGAGGGATCATCCAAAATCAATTGTGGATCGGTCGTAAAGAGTTCGGTGGAGGCATTGCGAGTCTTGCTCGGATCCTTGATGCAAATGCGCACCACCTCGCAGTTGAGGTTGCTTTTTTCGGTGAGTACTCGGTAGATCCCTTCGCCGACCACACCAAATCCGAACAGGCCAATACGTAGCTTTTTCATGTGTTTTATACGTAAACTCAAGAACAGCGTCGGAGGCCAAATAGCTCCACGATAAGTCAGAGGTGCTGAAAAATACGAAACGTACTATCTGCAAATTCTGCGCTTATCTGTCCCCGCATTGCGGAGCTGGACTTAGCACCTTTCATCGCCGACACAGTCGGGTGGAGGTTGCTAAAGCTTCATCGGGCCATTCCCTCAGCTTTTCTTGATAAGTAATTGTTTAAAAGAACGAGGCGCAAGGTTAGTGCACGATTGTCAATCGACCAAAAAAATCAAGACGTGGGCGAAATCCATTTACGTGCCAAGGCTGAGAAGCCGAAACCCAACCCCGTACCAATGAGCGCACCAACCAGAATATCTCCCGGAAAATGCACGCCGAGGTGAATGCGGCTGTAGCTCACCAAAGCTGCCCAAAGTACCAAGAGATAGTACCACCGAATGCGCGTGAGAAAAGCAAAAAAGGTAGCGAGAGCAAAGGTGTTGGCCGCATGACCGGAAGCAAAGCCGTATTTGCCACCGCATTTGCCCACAAGCGTCATGAGTCCGTCCAGCGAAGGATCCCTGCAAGGGCGCCACCGCTCAAAGAATGGTTTCATAAGCCCTGAGGTTATTTGGTCAGCAAGGATGGCGGCAAGGATAACGAGCAGGAGCGGTTTCCAAAATTGAGTACCGAAATGTCGGTAGAGCAAATAAATAAGCGCAACGTATAGCGGAATCCACACCGACTTGGCTGACAGAAATAGCATGAAGCCATCAAAATGCGGATGCCCAAGGCCATTGAGCCATAGGAATAATTGCCGATCCCATTCGATGAGTTGTTCGATCATTGTTCCAACCAATTAATGTTTTTTTTCAGGTGGGCTAAGGTAAACGCTTCCAGAGAATCGGCAGGAGGTTGGTGGTCATATGCCCATTGAGCCATTGGTGGCAAACTCATCAGAATACTCTCCGTCCGACCGTCGGTATCCAAGCCAAATTTGGTGCCTTTATCCCACACTAGATTAAACTCTACGTATCTGCCGCGCCGCAGCATTTGCCAGTCGAGTTCGCGCCGACCGTATGGCTTAGCTCGTTGGGCGTTGGCTTGTTCGGAGTAAGCATGCACAAAGGTTTCTCCCACGGCTTGCACAAATTGCCAGATGTCTGTTTTTGTGTGCGTATCGGTAGCAGCCATGCGGTCGAAGAAGATGCCGCCAACCCCCCGAGTTTCTTTTCTGTGTTTCAGATAAAAATAGTCATCTGCCCATTGCTTGAATTTGCCATAATATTCCGGATCGAAGCGGTCGCAAGTAGCTTTTAATTGTTCATGAAAAACACGTGCCAACGCCGGATCAATGTAATGCGGCGTAAGATCAATGCCCCCGCCAAACCAATACACGTCGTGGGACATTTCGAAATACCGCACGTTCATGTGAATGATCGGCACCCACGGGTTCACCGGATGCAGTACGATGGACACACCCGTGGCATAAAAATCTGCTTTTTCGAGTTTTAAGGCCTGCAAGATGGTGTCGGGCGTGGGGCCATACACGGCTGAAAAATTTACGCCACCTTTTGCTATCAAATTTCCGTTTTGCATCAGACGAGTGCGACCGCCTCCACCTGCCTCGCGATTCCAAACATCTTCCTGAAATTTTGCCGATCCGTCCAACTGCTCCAGTCCCAAACAAATGGCGTCTTGCAGGTGCATCAAACGTTGAGCTATCTCTTCCTTCGTGTGCATATCTTAGAATGGGAATCCAATACCGATATTAATGGCCGTTTTACTGTTAAATGGATTTAGATAAACCCAAGGGAATTTACTTCCAAAGTTGATGATTTCATTTTTGCCGGCCACCCATCGTTGACCGGGTGGTTGGGCAGGATCCACCACTTTGTAGCCAAAGTCCAAGCGAAAGATGAGAAACGACATGTCGAACCGGAGGCCATATCCGGCTCCAATGGCGATTTCACTGGGAAAACGATTAAACTGAAATACCCCATTTTGATTGGGTTGAAGAGAGGTGGCATCCACCGTTTCACTTCGAATGAGCCACACATTTCCAGCATCTATAAAGAAGGCAAGATTAATAAATCCAGTTTTCCCTAATTTTTGACGTAATTCAATACTCGATTCCATTATCATATCGCCCGGTCGCTCGCGCTCATATTTGATGTCTCCATTGCTATTGTATTCTACATATGCGCCGGGTCCGAGTCGACGAGGATTCCACGCGCGAATACTGTTACTTCCTCCTGCGAAATAATATTTTTCATAAGGTAGTGCATTTTCCCTAGGCAGAGCAACCCCCACATTAAACCTTGTAGCAATGGACTGATTTCGGTGGATATAGAATGTTTGTCTCAGGTCTACGTTGAATTTAGTATACTGAAAATATTGCAGCCCGTCACCAAATGGTTGTTCGGATATAAGTAACGGAAGATAACCACCGGTTTCGACAGAAAAGAGCCTGTACGATGAGTTGTTTGACTGGCCATAATTATTGTTTATAATGGCCTGAAATGACATGCTGCTGACAAATGCCGATTTGAAGGTATTAGCATAGGAAGGACTAAACTGTGAAAGTGTGTCGATGAAGGATTGTCTGGCATTTGATTTTATAAAACTAACATCAGCAGGCGTGAGTGTATAGCTAACATGATCCTTTACTTTCCACACATAAGACATGTTGGTCTTTAGGGTTGTACGCTTGTATTCACTGAGTCGATCCTCATTATTAAATGCTAAAGCAAAACGCGTCCTTGGATTAAATTCTGATATTTTCTTTTTGTAATATTTACCGAGTGGCGATAGAAATTGAGGAAATGTAATGGCTATCTCTGAACCATATTGAATACTGGAGTATCTCGAAGTTGTTTCGGCTACACCGGGAACTCCTTGGATTTTAAACTGTGAATTAAGTTCTGTGATTTCTAACCCTCGAAATAAATTTCGATTTCTAAGGTTGATTGATGCAAATGGGCCAGGATATCCCTGCGCTACGCTTATGAAACCCAGCTCTGTGGAGCTTTGGAATCTATCTGCCGGACTGGTGAAGATGTGTCCAATAAACTTACCATCTAGGGTGTCGAATTTTACATTAATGAATTTGAAATTATCAAGATATGAAAGTTGGCGCTGTGTCTCGATCACATCATTTCTTTGATAAATTTTTCCTGGTTGTATCTGATTGTGCCAATCTAGTATGCGTGGCGAATATTTGAATCTACCATATGTATACGTTATTTTTTTGAAATGCTCATTAGGAATACCTCGTGTAATTTCTCCTCCGGCATCTGTTACAAATATGACGGAATCAACAGTATATAATTTATGCTCAAATTCGGAAGGTGGGTTTGAAATTATTTGACGAACAATCAAATGTGTTTGTGGCAAAGTCACCGAGTCAATTTCAAATCGAACTAGATCTTTCGTGAATGCATAGTAGCCATTGTTTACCATAAGCTCATATATCCGATCCCTTTCGGCTGAAAGATCCGATTGCCGTATTTTCATCTTTGGTTTAACGATGATGTCAGCTTTGAAACTAAGGAAAAGGTCTTTCACTTTATGATCCGCAATAATATATTCCACAGAATCAATCACATATTCAGGACCAGGTTCTATGTCATAGGTTAGATTGACTAATTTTCGATTTTTTCCTCGATAAGTTTCGGTAATTAGAATTTTATTTTGATAGAATCCCCGAGAATTTAGGAATTGCTGCATTTCTTGTTTCGTAACCTTCGAAAGCGTTGAATCATACACGGCTAAGGGTTCTCCCCAGCGCATCAATTGGTTTCCTTCGGCTAAGGCTCGGTCTTTTTTGCCTACTTTTTTAGCCTTTTTTTCTATTAGTCGTTTCTTTTTGTACTCGCGCTTTGCTTTCGTATCGGCAATTTTCTGATCGAATTTCTTAATGATCATTGTTTTGTTATTCTCTATGCGCGTCTTGTCATAATGAAATAAGAAATTCTTTTCACCAAAATGGTAGATAGCTACTCTGTGCGCAGGGCCACTGCTAAAGAGAAATCTGGTGTTTGGTTTTTGTTGATGGAGCGGCTCCATATTCTCCTTTTGACCGGGTCCAACCCCCTTCACTTCGTATTTGCTTAGCACCCTTCTTCCCGGTGGCAGATGCTTCACGCCTACACAGGAGCTCATTATAAGCAGAAGAATCATGAGATGAACTGTGCCGACATGCGTACTTTTGAGCATGGTTTCAAAAAGTGAGCTGAAATTCATTAGGTCGCTCAAAATTAAAAAGTACCGCACAGGCGAGAAGCGTTTTTTGGTGGAAGGTGAAAAAAATGTTTTGGAGCTCCTTGCCAGTGATTTTCAAATTGATAAGCTTCTCGTTTCTGAGCAATTTCTAGAAAAGCATCGTAACGTACTCGGCCAAACGGAATTTTCGGTGGTTAGCTCGAAAATATTGGCCGATGTGTCAACGCTTGTCACCAATGATCAAGTATTGGCTGTGGCGAAGATGAAGATATTTTCTATCAATGAGTTGGATGCGCACCAATTGATTGTTGGACTAGATGGCATAAATGATCCCGGGAATTTGGGGACAATTATTCGCACAATGGACTGGTTTGGTTTCTCTCAACTCGTGTGTTCAGAAGATACCGTGGATTTTTATAATCCTAAAGTCGTCAATGCCACGATGGGCTCATTCACACGGGTGAAGGTCGTGCAAACAGATTTGCCCGCATTTCTCAAAAAATTTGAAGGAGCTAAGATGGGGGCCGATATGAAAGGAACGCCGTTGCATATTTGGCAGCCGGTCTTACCACTTATGCTCATCATGGGCAGTGAATCACACGGATTGAGGCCCGAAGTAAGTGCTTTGCTCAATGCGCGCGTCACCATCCCGAAATTTGGTAGTGCTGAGTCACTTAATGTGGGCATAGCCACGGGTATCCTGTGCCATCATATCGCTACTGCATCTGCTTCACTTTGAGAAGTAAGGCATCTGTAGATGCATTTTTGCCTGAGGACTGACCGGACAGAATTTGTTTGGCCAATACTTTGCCCAATTCCACACCCCATTGGTCAAAACTGTAGACATTCCAGATGACACCCTGCACAAATACAATGTGCTCGTACAGCGCAATCAGCGCGCCAAGCGAAGTGGGAGTTAATTCATTCAAAATGAGCGTGTTGGACGGTCGGTTTCCTTCGAAATTTCTGAACGGATCTTCATTCTTGCTGCCATCCATCAAAGCTTCCGACTGGGCGAAGCAATTGGCTAACAGCTTGGTGTGATGCTCAGTGTGAGCATGTGCGGGCTTGGCCACCGCTATAAAATCGGCTGGAACTGCCTCGGTACCTTGGTGCAGTTGTTGGTAAAAGGCGTGCTGGCCGTTGGTGCCCGGTTCGCCAAAATAGACCGGACAAGTGGCATAGGTTACGCGCTTGCCGTTTCGGTCGGTTTGCTTGCCGTTACTCTCCATGATAAGTTGCTGCAGGAAGCGCGGGAAATCCCTAAGCCGATGGTCGTATGGCAATACGGCATGCGATGAAAGTCCCTGATAATTTACCTGCCAGATGGTAATGAGGGCCATAATCACCGGCATGTTGGATTCGAAGGGAGCCGTCTCAAAATGACTATCCATCTCTTCGGCACCAGCGAGCAGCTCATTGAATTTGTCAAAGCCCACAGTGCAAGCAATGCTCAAACCGATGGATGACCAAAGGGAAAAGCGACCACCCACCCAATCCCAAAATCCCACGATGTTTTCTTGAGGAATACCAAATTTATCTGTCTCGGGCAGGTTTGTACTCACTGCAAAAAAGTGCTTCGCGACAGCCGCATCGCCCATTTTGTTCACAAACCACGCCTTTACCGTTCGGGCATTCGTCATGGTTTCGTCCGTGGTGAAGGTCTTGGAGGCTATGATGAAGACGGTTTCTTCAGGGTTGATCATTGGATGGATTTCCTCCCACTGCGCTGCATCGATATTGGATAAAAAATAGGGAGTAATGTCACCCCAGTATGGGCGAAGGGCGTTACAAACCATCTGCGGACCCAGATCAGATCCACCGATCCCGATATTTACCACATATTTTATCGATTTTCCGGTGTGTCCTTTCCACTCGCCAGAGTGAATCCTCGTGCTGATCTTTTTGATTTTGGCCAGTTCATTCTTCACCAATGTCCGCACATTTTGTCCGTCCACGTCTACGCGCTCTTTTTTACTTCTCAATGCGGTGTGGAGTACAGATCGCTTTTCGCGTTCGTTTATGGCTTCTCCGGCAAACATCGCCTTTCTAGCTTCAGCTAAGCCGGATGCTTCGGCCAATTGAATCAGCAAGTCTTTGGTTTCCTTACTCCAATGATTTTTTGAATAATCCAGATAGACGTGTGCCGCTTCTAATGAAAAGTCTCGTGTCCGCTGTGGTTGTGTGGCGAAAAGTGCTTGTAGCGAAGATGTGCGTTGTTGGGTATAGTGTGCGCTCAACTGTTGCCAGGCATCCAGCAACGTCGGGTTATTCTTTGGAAACATGATAAAAACTTAGAGTCGATTGAAAATGTAATAACTGTAGGCGATGTAAAACAGGATATAAACGAATCCTTCGGAGCGGTCTAGTTTGTATTTGCTGAGGGTAAACATGAATACGAACAGTAGTACCGTACCACCAATCAAGAAATAGATATCCACGTTCATTACCGTTTGATAAGGTACCGGTCCGCTTATGACCGCAGACATGCCCAAAACCAGCAAAAGGTTGAAAATATTAGAACCGATGATGTTGCCCACGGCCAGATCAGATTTTTTCTGAAAGGCGGCCACAGCAGAAGTAGCTAATTCGGGAAGGGAAGTACCGGCAGCCAAGATGGTCAAACCGATAAGTTTTTCGCTCATACCCCAAGATGTGGCCAGTATCACGGCATTGTCCACAATGAGTTTTCCACCAAAAATTAGTCCTGCCAATCCGCCAACCAGCATAAAGGTTGTTTTGAGATTGCTGTATACAATGATATCTTCATCTCCCACCTCTTCGGGGTGTCGCTTCAAACTCATGAAGATGTAAATCAAAAAGACAATAAAAAGTCCTATCAGTATCACACCATCAGACACATCGAGTGTGTTCTGATCCGATTCGAAGAACATCATGTCATTCACCAAAATGAAAAACATAATGGTGATGAATAATGAGTAGGGGACTTCCTTCCAAAGGGCGTTGCGCTGCACCGTGAGCGGATAGATTACGGCCGAAATACCCAGAATCACGAAAAGATTGAAAATGTTGGATCCGATGATATTACCAAATACCAATTCGTTTTTACCCTGAGTTCCTGAGATTATGGTCACAACCAATTCGGGTGCGGATGTGCCCATAGCCACCACCGTGAGACCGATGGCAATATCCGAAACATTGAAACGCTTGGCCAGCGACGAGCCACCATTTACCAAAAAATCGGCTCCTTTTATCAAGAGCACGAATCCAATCGTGATGAGAAGTAAATTATAAAATACGCCCAAATCCATGCTGTAGGTAGGTTAGGTTAAAAGGATGGTGGCTCTTTTTTTACCTGATTTTATTTCAAAAATCTCTGCAAAGTAACACCGCTAGGCTGATTATACAAGCTACCCGATAGTGTCTCGCAGAAGTGAATCTAATTTGTTTTTAAGAACTTTCAGTGCTTCATCGTACCCTTCTTTGTTGGCGAGTTCTGTTTTTGTTGAAAAGTAGAATTTTATTTTTGGCTCTGTACCGGACGGACGGAGAGAGATTTTGGAACCATCTGCTGTGATGAATTGGAGCACATTTGAAACGGGAAACTGTATTTTCTCGGTTCGATTTTCTTTGATCCACGTTTTAGTGCCGCTTTGATAATCGATCATCTCGATGACCTCTGAACCACCGATCATTTTCGGTGGGTTTTTCCTTCGCAGCTCCATCATCTGCTGTATTTCCTTTAGTCCTTGCTCCCCTCGTTTGGTGAGCGAATGCAGCGACTCCATGTAGAATCCATAGGTTCGGTAGATTTCCAAGAGGATGTCGAACAGTGATTTATTCTGAAATTTAGCCCACGCGCAAACTTCCGCCAGCATGGCACAACTACACACCGCATCTTTATCACGCACATAGTCGCTGATCATGTAGCCGTAGCTTTCTTCTCCGCCCCCGATATATATTTCTTTCCCTTCTTTTTCACTGATCAGCTGTGCGATGAATTTAAATCCTGTGAGTGTTTCGTAATGCCGAACACCAAATCCGGCCGCAATGTCGGACAGCAAATCGGTGGTAACGATCGTCTTGGCGATAAACTCATTGCCTTTGAGTCCACGTGCTTTGTCCATGGTGAGCAAATAATAAATGATCAATGCGCCAGTCTGGTTGCCATTGAGCAATTGAAACTCCCCACGGTGGTTTTTCACCCCAATACCCACTCTATCTGAATCAGGGTCGGTGGCCATCACCAGATCGGCATCCCACGATTCGGCTACCTGCAACGCCATTTTCATTGCTTCGTTTTCTTCCGGATTCGGATAAACTACAGTAGGAAAATTCCCATCAGGTGTGGCTTGATCTTCCACAATTTTCACTTGCTCAAAGCCCATTTTTTTCAACACACGAGGCACCAGCGTGATACCCGTGCCATGAATGGGCGAAAAGACAATTTTTATTGACTTGTCCAGCGCTTTTGTGCGGCTCAGGGCACAGATGGCATCCAAATATGCCTCATCCATGGAGTCGTCCAAGTACTCGATCAAGGCAGCATTTTTTTCAAATTTCACCTGCTCAAACGACGTGATTTTGCGCACTTCACCGATCACACCTTTGTCGTGTGGAGCAATGAGTTGGCCCCCGTCTGACCAGTAGGCTTTGAAGCCATTGTATTCTTTTGGATTGTGTGAGGCCGTGATCACCACGCCGCTTTGGCAGCCTAGTCGGCGAATGGCAAAGGACAATTCAGGTGTGGGGCGTAAGGCAGGGAAGAGGTACACGCTGATTCCATTGGCGGAGAAAACGCCTGCCGCTACTTCAGTGAAATAATCGCTCAGGTTGCGGCTGTCATGCGCTATGGCCACTTTGATCTGTTGGCCGAGGAATTGAAGTTTCAGGTAATTGGCCAATCCTTGTGTGGCCATGCCCACGGTGTATTTATTCATGCGGTTGGTGCCGGGTCCCATCAAACCACGCAACCCGCCCGTGCCAAATTCCAAATCCATGTAAAATGCATCGTGCAGTTCATCCGGCGATTGTTTCAGCGTCTCTATCGCTGCTTTTGTATGGGTATCTATGATTTCACTTTTCAGCCACGATTCGGCCACCGTCTTACTATCCATTGTCAGTATTTTAATGGACGAATTTTGCGCATTCTGATGAAATAATCACAGAAAAGATTGAATTTTGCGGCCACAACATTTTATCCCCATAAATGAATCTACCCAAGCTAGAGGAGTTGATGATGTCGCTGGCCGATTTCAAAACTCAACTGCAAAATGAAGCCACTGGAAGCAATGCACACACGCAACTTTCGCTTCAGATCCAACAACTTCATGTTCAACTTTCAGATGAATTCGGTTCGTATCTCGAAGAGGCGCTCTTCATGGTGCACGACGAGTTTTGTCCCGATGATGAGGTGAAGTCGCTTGTTGAATACCTGCCTACTTATTTTATTAAAGAGGGCACAAGATATTTCTTGCCAAAAGGTGAAGGTGTGGCCGTGGAGACTGACGATTACCCGGGCATTGCTACACGCCTTGCTTTGGTGCCAAATCCGACAAGAGTTGTTCTCAAAGTGCAGGATTCAGGTCAGGAAGAGGTACTTTGGGCTGCTCGCGAATTAGCTGAAGCCTAATTTTTCTCGCACTTTTCCGAGGGTCTGCTGAGCAATTGATCGAGCCTTTGCTTCTCCTTTTTGAAGCTCGGCTTCCAGTTGTTCAGGATGACTCATGTAATGGGCAAAGCGCTCACGTTCGGTTTTGAAAGTATCGAGAATCAAATCGAAAAGTGCGGTTTTGGCATGGCCATATCCGTAATTACCCCCTTCATAGTTATGACGCATGGTGGCTGTTTGGTCAGGAGAGGCCAATAGTTTGTAAAGCGCAAAGACATGGCACGTGTCAGGATTCTTGGGTTCTTCTAGAGGCGTACTGTCGGTCACGATAGACATTACTTGTTTTTTCAGTTCTTTTTCAGGAATGAAAATATCGATCGTGTTGCCGTACGATTTGCTCATTTTCTGACCGTCTGTGCCGGGTATTGTCATCAGTTGTTCATCGATGCGCGCCTCCGGCAGCACGAAGGTTTCTCCAAATTGTCTGTTGAATCCACTGGCAATATCGCGTGCCATCTCCAGGTGCTGTTTTTGATCTTTGCCCACCGGCACTATATCCGCATCATACATGATGATGTCGGCAGTCATGAGCACGGGGTAGGTGAAAAGACCCGCATTCACATCCGCAAGTTTGTCTGCTTTGTCTTTGAATGAATGTGCATTGGCGAGCATTGGGTAGGGCGTGAAACAGTTCAAGTACCACGTGAGTTCGCATACCTCACCGATGCGTGATTGTCGGTAGAAGGTATTTTTTTCCGTATCAAAGCCGCAGGCCATCCAAGCTGCTGCCACTTCATATACATTTTGTTTTCGTCCAGGCCCATCTTTGATGGTGGTGAGCGAATGGAGGTCAGCTATGAAGAAAAAGGATTCATTCGCCGACTCACGTGAAAGTCGGATAGCAGGTAAGATGGCCCCCAACAAATTGCCGAGGTGGGGTTTGCCCGAACTTTGAATGCCTGTGAGTACACGTGCCATGGATGATTTTTGCGCAAACCTAATACCTTTGAATTAGTGAACAGAAAAGAATAAAGGGCAATGATGAGACATTTGATACTTGTGGTGAGTTTGTTGGGAGCAGGGGTGTTGGTGGCCCAGCCCAAACTGGAATTTGAAAAGGTGGTCCATGATTTCGGCCAAATAAAAGAAGCAGACGGAGCAGCGGAATACACGTTCGTTTTTCGAAATATTGGATCCGAGCCTTTGTTGATCAATATGGTAAAGGCCTCCTGTGGCTGCACTACACCCGCATGGACGCGCGAGCCAGTGGCGCCCGGTGCTTCCGGACAAATCACCGCGCGGTACAATACCCTCAATCGGCCGGGCCCATTTAATAAAACACTCACGGTGACATCCAACAATGGGGGTGGCGTGGTGGTACTGTCCATCAAGGGTTCTGTCGAGCCCAAAGTGAAGACCATCGAAGATCATTTGCCTTTGAAATACGGTTCATTGCGCCTTGTCGCCAAATCACTCAACTTGGGCAAAATCACCACAGAGAAGCCAATTGTGCGTGAGTTTGGGTTGTACAATGACTCAGATACGGCCGTTAGTTTTTTGGAAGGGATGGTCCAAGCGCCGGCGCACATACATTTCGTTTTTGAGCCGACTGAATTAAACCCGCGGGAGAAGGGAATCATGCGTGTGACCTATGATCCGGTGAAGAGAGGTACGTTAGGTTACTACACGGATGACGTGGTGATAGGAACTACAGACTATAAGGAACCCGAAAAACGCCTGACAGTAGTGGCCACCATCGAGGAGTATTTTCCTCCCATGACAGACGAGGAACTTGCCAAAGCGCCTAAGCTATTGATTAATAGACGCGAGCACAATTTTGGTAAAATTTTGGCCAATACCACGGTCGAAACGGTGTTTACCTTGACTAATGCCGGAAAGAGTGAGTTGAATATCCGTAGCACTTTAGCCAACTGCACATGCACGGTAGCCGTCTTGGAAAAGAACACATTGAAACCAGGAGAATCAACCAAATTGAAGGTCACTTTTGACACGAAGGGCAGGAGGGGCAAGCAATTTAAAAATGTAGCCATTTTCTCTAATGACCCTGCCGCCCCTACACAGGTAGTAAATATCAAAGCCGAGATGTGATCGGCGTTTGGGCATAAAAAAACCGCCTTGGTCAAGACGGTTTTTTTAATGGTTGACGGTGACTGTTACTTATTCACGCCGGGGGCTCGTTGCAAGAATTCCTCATACAACTGCGTGTGTCGGCTTTCCAGCGGCACTTGCCAGCCTGAGATAAACAGGTGCTTCACCTGCGTTTTCGTTTCGAATGGATCCCCGTCGGTTACAAATAGGTTGGCCACTTTCCCTTTTTCCAAAGAGCCCAATTGATCGGCAACTCCAAAAATTTCGGCAGGAATGATGGTCACGGCTTTCAAGGCCTGCTCGCGTCCCATGCCGTATGCGGCTGCAAATCCGGCATTGTAGGGCAGGTTACGCACATTTTCTGTGTCGTTGCTTCGTATGGCCACTTTCACGCCCGCTTTCGCCATGAGTCCCGGGTTTGCATAGGGTTTGTCATACCGATCATAATCGCGGTTTGGCGTTGAAAGCATAGGTCCTGTGATAACGGGAATCTTAGCTGCAGCAATTTTGTCTGCTACTCGCCAACCCTCTGAAACTCCGCATAATACCGCTTTTATCTTCTTACCTTCCAGCCAGTTGAGTGCCTCCAAGATGTCTTTGGAAGCATTCACATTGATCAGCAAGGTCGCTTGTCCGCGCACTACGGGCAACAGGGCGGCCAACTCCGGGTAGTACGCTTGGGGTTTGCCGTTCGTCGCAGAGTCGATTTTGTGGTATTGCACCGCTTTTGTCCACACATCGTTAAGCATTTTTAGCGCTTTTTCCGAAGCTTTCTTTATCTCCTCATCCGTTCGTCGGTCAAAACCACCTCTTCTTCCGGTTGAGGGGAAATTCACCACAACACCCTTGAACCCCGCATACATTTGATCGGGGGTATACCCCCAAAGATTGATCAACGCAGCTGTACCCGGGAACAACCCGCCGGTAGGCAATGCCAAACTTGAGGTCACACCATTTACGCGTGTCACCGGTATCAATACCGAGTTTGGATTCACGGCAGTCAATGCCTGCATATGAGGGATCACGTCTCCGATCTCGTTGAAATCACGGGTGCGATCGTCAGACCCAACCTCCGAGAGGCCAAGTTGAGCACCACCGTCAATCATGCCTGGATAGATGGTCAGACCCGAGCAATCTATCGTAATCGCTCCTGAGGGAATGGTCACGTTAGTGCCTATGTCCTGAATTTTGCCATTTGAAATGACCAACGTACCTCTTTGAATGGTACCGTTCGTCACGGTTTCAATGGTGGCGTTTGTCAGCGCAAACGTGCCGGTTCGGCCTTTTTCAGTCATTTGAGCTTGTGCGGTGTAAAGCAACCCTACGCACAGCAAGAATATATATGTCAGTATTCGCATGATGTTTAGTTTTCAGTGAATAAAAATTCGGTATTCTGCATGCATCGGTCGTGATCTTCTCTTTCATAGAATGTCACGTCGATTTTTTCGCTTGCGTCCACATAGATTCGCTTGTCGTCCGGGTCATTGGCCCGATCGAAATAAACGACTCCATCCACGATGGTGTACATTGGGATGGCGTAGATGGATAGGGGATGCGCATTGAAAATGGCCACATCACCTTCTTTGCCCACTTCGATGGATCCGATGCGGTCACCCACTCCCAATTGTTTAGCCGGGTTGATCGTGATCAAAGCCAAGGCTTCATCGTCGGTCAATCCACCGTATTTCTGTGATTTTGCTGCTTCATGATACAGATGTCGAATTAATTCGTCAGAATCAGAATTGATGGATGTGTTCACTCCATTTTTTGTCAAGATGGCGGCATTGTACGCTGTGCTGTAATACACTTCAAACTTGTACGCCCACCAGTCAGCAAACACAGAAGCACCTGCGCCAAATTTGGCCAATTCAGGAGCTACTTTGAAGCCTTCGTTCACATGCTGGAATACCAATTTCGAGATGCCATAATCTTTACACACTTGCATGAGCATGTAGATTTCGTCCGCTCGGTACGAGTGGCAGTGGATGATGATATTACCTCGGAGGATTTCAGCCAATGTTTCCAATCGGTTGTTGTATTCCGGCACTTTGCCCTTGAATCCCTTCACCGCTTTGTTCTTGTTGTACTCGTCCCAAGCAGCCATGTATTCTTTTGCGGCAGCAAATGAGCTGCGAATTACTTGCTCTACGCCCATGCGTGTGCGAGGCACAATGCCATTACCCGATCCATGTACGCGCGTCGGATTTTCACCCAAGGCGAATTTGATGGTGCGGGGAGCACCCTGCATCCGCAAGTCGTTCGGATTGGTGGTGCCGTAGCGGAATTTCATTGTTTCACCTTCGCCCCCGATGGCATTGGCTGATCCGTGCATAGCGTGTGCGGCAGTGACGCCCCCGGCTAAGGCACGGTAGATACCTACATCAAACGGATTCATCGCATCACCCACGAAAACTTCAGCCGTCACAGGAGCGGTTGCTTCGTTGATAGCATCTAGTGCCAAATGCGAATGTGCATCTATAATACCCGGCATGACGAACATGCCCTTGGCCTCTATTACTTTGGCGCCTGTCGGTGCAACTAGGCCTTTGCCTATTTGAGCGATTTTACCATCTCGAATTAGCACGTCGGTATCGGTCTAAGTTCCTTTGGTGACGGTGAGCACCGTTCCACCTTTGATCAACACGGTTCCTTTTTGCTGCGCAAAGGCGGTTGTGACCAGTGCCAGCATGAGCATAAGGACTATTTTTAGTTTTTTCATTTGTCTCATGGTTTCGGTTATTTTTCTGGTGTTTTACTTCCTTCTAGCGGGAAGCTGCCAAATGCGCCTGCGGTGAGTGTTCCTTCGAACGAATCCCCGTCAATCGTCATTGTTACTTCGAGGGTAATCATCTGCCCACCTGCATCCGTCTCTATCGAAAATGAAAAGGTATTTCCGTCCATTTCTACATTCTTGAGATCGTTCGTGCTCTCATTGAAACTGAGCGTCATGGTGCCGGTGTAATTGCCTTCTGTACCGGTGATAGTGATCACGCCTTGCCCGGGTCCTTGCGGCGACTCAAAGGAATAATTCCATTTTCCGAGCGGACTTACCGCTTCTCCGTCTGTTTTGGCTTTCTTCTTCTCTTTCACTTCAAATTCGAAGAGCTTGCCGTCTACCACCACATAGCGCACATTTGATTTTTCATCAAAATACGATTTGTCGGTGATCACCATGTTGGCCATTTTGCCATTGTCCAAGGTTCCCATGGTGGCAGAAAGTCCCAATAGATCTGCTGGCTGTGTAGTAAGCGCGGCTAGTAGCTGGTCTTCCGTTGAGCCATTTTTAATCATATTATTCAAGACAGTTTTGAAGTCTTTTGTTTTGGCGTTCAGTGTGGAGAAACCGTACTTGATGCCTTTGGAAGTTAATACAGATGGTTGGCTGTAGTACTTGGCTATCATTTCTTTCTGACGCTGCTCTAGCGCTTCCTTTTCAAGGTCGGCAGCCGTCTTTTCTTTTGGCTTCTCCTCTTTTTTCTCTTCGGGCTTTGCATCTCCTTCCTTTTTAGGTTCTTCTTTCTTTTCTTCCTTCATTTCAGGCAAATCAAGAGATAAGAACACGCTTGCTCCGGAGGCTTTGATATCGTTAGCCACATCCCAACCTTGTTTCACTTCGCCCAGCATTAGGTTGAAGCCAAGTTCGTTTTTGAGTGTGAGCACACGCACGATATCCAGCACATTCTCAGATTTAAAAGCCACCGACTGCTGCTTGTTCACCACAGGGTAGAGGGCTTCAAGTGTAAGGTCTGCTACCGGACGTTCCATGCCATTGCTTCCGGCACGGTAGTGGGATTCATATTCCATGGCATACTTGGCTTTTTGGTACATATCGCGATACTTGGCCATCACCCCTATGACGGTGCTGGGGTACACGCCTCCAGCCCCGGCCAACTGACCGTACTGCGCATAATCCTTCTTTACAACCATAGCAGGAGCATTGGATCCGCTGAGCAAAATGATGGCACTCTTGCCGGGCATCATTCCATTGTGGCCCACTGTATGGGCGGCCGTGAAGCCAAGTTGACGAAACTCTTCGATGGATTTGTCGTCATGTGCCAGCATATCAGTTACAGAAGCTTCAGGGGTAATGCCTGCCAGTTTGTAGGGCGGATTAGCCCTCAACTTTGGATCGGGACGCTCGCGCTCGTCTTTCGGTTTGGGTACGCCGATATTAGACATACCGGAAATAAATCCGGCGTAGACAAACATGGAGTCTGCATTGATGACCCATGCATCGGCAGGGATAGTTACGTTGGTTCCTACGGCCTTAATCACGCCGTTTTCAAAAAGGATCGTTCCATTGGGAATTACGCGACCTGGTGCCTGCACGATGGTGGCATTTTTGATCGCGTACTTCTTAGAAACGGGTCGTAGGTCACTGTCTTGCGCAACCACCATGAGCGGCATGCATACCGCCAAGGCGACTGCTGCTATCAGTCTCCGTATTCCGTTTATTTTTTGCATATAGACTTAGTTTGGGTTTTAGAAAAGTTGGGAAAATTAATCAAAGCGAAATATCAATTTGACCACCTTAGGACAGGCGGTAGAAATGACCATGTGAACGCACCGGAATCACAAGGATTTTATCAAGCCTTTGAAAAGTGAGACTAAGTACTTTTCCGTGGAGTTGGCCGTGGCAATGATGTCCTGAATATTCACAGGTTTCAGGTTGTCAGGGTCACATTCATCGGTGAGGACTGACACGGCCGCAACGGGTAGACCAAGCTGATTGGCGGCAATCACTTCAGGCACGGTGGACATACCTACGGCATCCGCTCCGATTTGCCGCAGATAGCGATATTCGGCTCGCGTTTCCAGATTGGGCCCGGCCACTGCCGCATACACGCCTTCGCGCAGGTTGATGTTCATTGCTTTTGCCAATGATCGGATGGTCGCACTCATGGAGGCGTCATAAGGTGCGCTCATGTCCACGAAGATGGGGCCGTATGCTCCGGCATCTCTGCCGCGAAGGGGATTGTCCGGTTGCAAGTTGATGTGATCGTTGATGAGCATGACTTCACCTTTTTTCCATGCATTATTGAGACACCCTGCGGCATTGGACACGAGCAGGTGTTTAATACCCAGTTTTTTCATTACGCGAACAGGCAATACCACATCAGCGGCAGAGTAGCCTTCATAGTAATGAAAACGACCTTCCATAGCCACTACCCGTTTGCCTTCCAGCATGCCGTAGATCAATTTTCCTTTGTGAAACTCAACTGTGGCGAGTGGAAAATTGGGAATATTGCCATAGGCCACAGACTTGATTACCTCTATTTCGTCGGCCAACGCACCTAAGCCTGTGCCGAGAATAATGCCCACCTCGGGCTGATCGAATCCCTTTTGCTGCAGGAACGCGACCGATTCATTTACTTTTCCGATCATTTGAAAATGTTTTGCGTATTGGGGATAGTTTGTAAAACTTTACCACTGTTTTGTTTCGATTTAAATATACCATCATTATGAAGAACATCCTTTTGTTGCTGACGTCCTTTTTTTCTCTCACTTCTTTAGCTCAAGCACCGATCGTGCGCGCACCGCTGCAAGTGTTTGGAGATCATATCTTTATCAAATTGAGTATTGATGGTTCTGAGCCATTGGATTTCATTTTTGATACGGGAGACGGACTGACCGTCATTGATACGGATGTTGCCGGAAAATTAAAGTTGCCCATGGATCATAAAGCCACCAAGACAAGCGCACAGGGGTCTGTTGAGGGGGCACTAATCAAACACAATTATATTGAAATGGAAGGTGTGCGATTAGAGAGCGACATTGAAGTGTATGCCACTTCGCTGCGGCATCTGGAAATGAGCATCGGCCGAAATATCGATGGCATCATCGGCTATGACCTCTTGCAGCACTATGCGGTGGAGATCGATCAGCTAAACCATAAATTCAAATTGTATAAAGGCGAAACGTTTCAGTATAAGAGTATTGGAGACCGATTTGAAATGAGCTTCGAAAAATACATCCCGTACATCACTGCTACTGTAAATCTCAATGGGACGGATGTGATTAGTGGACCTTTTTTTGTCATTACAGGGGCAGGCTCCACACTAGATTTCAACACGAAGTTTGCCAAGAAAAATGACGTGGTTGAAAAGACCGGCGATCATTATGCCTACCTGGTCAAAGGGTTGGAAAATACAGAAGCCTTGCACTATGAGGGACGTATAAATGAATTGAAATTGGGTACCATCAAATACAATGAATTGCCGATAGGTATCTCCACAGCCAAAAAAGGTGTGCAGGCAAATAGCAAAGTGTACGGAATCATCGGAAACCGTTTACTCAAGACCTTTACGGTGGTTTTCGACTATAAGAACAAGGCCATGTATATGGAGCGTGTAAATGGCTCGAATACCGAATTTCATGTAAATGCATGTGGCTTTGAAATTCAACTGAATAAGGATCTCACCAAGGTCTTGGTGCATCGCGTATACGAGCGTGGCAATGCGAAGAAAGTTGGCATTTCACTCAACGACGAAATCATCAGCCTGAATGGAAAGGCGGCCTTGGATTACACAATACCTGAGATCAATGCACTTTTGAATGAAGAAGATACTACGGTAGAATTGGTGCTATCACGAGGTGGCGAAATGCGCACAGTCACGCTTGAGTTGAGAGAAATCATTTGAGGATTTTAACCTTCTTTATGACAAGCCAGCAAGATCACCTTGCAGGCTTTTTTTATTTCTTCATGGGTTATGATGAGCGGAGGCGCAATGCGCATGCTGCGGTTGTTGAACAAAAACCAATCGGTGATCACGCCCAGCTCCATTGTTCGGTCGATGATGGCTTTCACTTCGGCGAACGACTCGAACTCCACGGCCATCATCAGCCCCATCGAGCGGACATTTTTGATTTTTGGGTGAATAAGGAGCGAACGGAAAAGGGCTTCTTTTTCTGCCACTCCGTCCATCAGTTTTTGGTCAATGATGGTGCGTAAAGTGGCCAATGATGCCGCTGCGCTCACAGGGTGTCCGCCAAATGTGGTGATGTGCCCCAGGATCGGGTTGTTGCGGAGCACGCCCATGATTTCCGGCGAACTGATGAAGCAGCCGATAGGCATGCCACCACCCATGCCTTTGGCACTGATAAGCACGTCAGGTACTATGTTATATTGTTCAAATGCCCAAAAAGTGCCTGTGCGTCCGAAACCGGTTTGGATTTCATCCAACATAAGCAACGCGCCTGTGTCTGTGCATTTTTTGCGAAGGGCTTGCACGAAGGCCACATCACCAGGCTCCACACCTGCTTCTCCTTGAATGACCTCTACCAACACCGCCGCAGTTTGTTCGTTGATGAAATCCAAATCTGTCGGTTCATTGAAGCGCAGATGTCTGAATCCGGGAATCAACGGACGGAAGTTTTGCTTGAAAGGCTCATGCCCTGTGGCCGAGAGTGCACCTTGCGACGAACCGTGATAGGCGTTTTGAAACGAAATAATTTCTGCGCGACCTGTATAGCGCTTGGCCAGTTTCAGTGCACCTTCCACGGCTTCACTGCCCGAGTTGACGAGATATACCGATTCCAATGGTTTAGGTAGTGTTTCTGAGAGCGCCTTTGCCAGCAGCACTTGGGGCGACTGCACATATTCGCCATAGACCATCGTGTGGAGGTATTTATGCAGTTGCGCTGTGATGGCTGTCAGGACATTTGGGTGCCGATGACCCACGTTGCTCACGCCAATGCCCGAAATTAAATCGATGTATGCCTTCCCCGCCGTATCGTACAGATAAACACCTTCTGCCCGCTCGATTTCCAACATCATCGGAAAATCAGATGTTTGCGCAAGGTGCTGGAGGAAGAGTTGGCGGTTGGTCATTTTTTCGGGCAATAGCCGGATTTTTAGTCAATCAATTTGGCTCCATGAACAATCCTTAAAATGACGATTTTAGAAGGAGAATAGATTCTATATACGATTCGATACTTACCCATGATCAACTCACGAAGTTGCTCATTCATAAACTCTGGAACAACTCTTCCAATTCCGGAAATTCTTTTAACCTTTCAATCCGCTCGAAAAATTTATCAGAAAATTCTTGAGCGTATCGAACTGAATCAAGAGCAATATAATCGGCAATTCCATCCAGATCCTCCCACGCCGATTCGGCAAGAGTTACTGTTGCCACTTACTTCGTAATTTTTCCCTTACTTGCTCAATTGTCATAGTCCGACCGGCTTGAACATCCGCCAAGCCCTTTTCTACTTTCTCGATGAACAACAGCCGATCAATCAACTCCTCAGTTTTGAATTCAGATGGAAGCGAATCCATGGTTTCGATAACTTTTTCTTTGTTCATATTTTAAAGATAGTAAAAGGAATATCAATTAATCAACCCTTCCGTTTCAGCACCTTCTTCGCGGCGGCCACTATATCTTTTGATCCCAAGCCGTATTTGTCCAGCAACTGATCAGGCGTGCCACTCTCGCCAAATTGGTCATTTACAGCCACAAACTCCATCGGGTAGAGTTGGTTGCGCACCAGTGTGGAGGCAATGCTCTCGCCCAATCCTCCGGCCAGTTGATGCTCCTCGGCAGACACAGCACAGCCTGTCTTTGCCAATGATTTCAAGATCGCTGCTTCATCCAGCGGCTTGATCGTGTGGATGTTGATCACTTCCACAGAAATGCCCTCTTTGGCCAATTCCACTTCTGCTTCGATAGCACGCCACACCATGTGTCCGGTAGCGAAGATCGTCACGTCACTTCCTTCGATGAGTGTGAGTGCCTTGCCGATTTCAAACGGCTGATCTTTCATAAACATCGGCCAGCTGGGTCGGCCAAAGCGCAAATACACAGGGCCTTCATGCATGGCTATGGCGATAGTCGCAGCTTTCGTTTGGTAGTAATCGCACGGGTTAATCACGGTGAAATGCGGCAACATCTTGGTCATGCCCAAATCCTCCAACACCTGATGCGTAGCACCGTCTTCGCCAAGGGTGAGCCCTGCGTGTGAGGCGCATACCTTCACATTTTTCTCTGAATACGCCACCGCCTGACGCAACTGATCATACACGCGACTGGTAGAGAAATTGGCAAACGTGCCCGTAAATGGAATCTTACCCGCAGTGGCCAAACCGGCCGCTATGCCGATCATGTTTGCCTCGGCTATGCCCACTTGGAAGAAACGCTCAGGAAATTCCTTCTGAAAATCGCCCATCTTCAACGAACCGATCAGGTCGGCGCACAAGGCCACCACGTGAGGGTTCGTACGACCCAATTCCAACAAACCATCACCGAATCCGGAGCGGGTATCTTTCTTTTCTGTATAAGTTAATTTTGTCATGATGTCTGTGAATTAATAGTCGCCTAGGGTTTCTTCCAATTGTGCCAATGCAGCCGCCAGTTGCTCGTCGTTTGGTGCTATGCCGTGCCATTTGTGCGAGCCTTCCATAAAGTCCACACCTTTGCCCATTTCCGTCTTCATGATGATCATCACGGGCTTGCCTTTGCCGCTCATGGCGTTGGCCTTATCCAGCGTGGAGAGCAGTTCGCTCATGTTGTTGCCGTCACAGCCGATCACATCCCACCCAAACGAGACGTATTTGGCTCCCAAATCACCAAGGCTATTGATTTTGTCTGTGGGCCCGTCTATCTGCTGACCATTGTAGTCGATGATGCCGATCAGGTTGTCCACCTTGTTGTGCGCCGCAAACATGGCCGCTTCCCAAATCTGTCCTTCTTGCTGCTCGCCATCGCCCATCAGGCAATATACCATCTTCGTGTCGCCATCTATTTTTTTGGCCAATGCCGCACCAATAGCCACCGACAGTCCTTGCCCCAACGAGCCGGAAGCCACGCGCACGCCGGGCAATCCCTCTTCTGTGGCGGGGTGCCCTTGCAAGCGCGAATTCAACTTGCGGAAAGTGGCCAATTCTGCCACATCAAAGAAGCCTGCTCGCGCCAGCACACTATACCACACCGGCGAAATGTGCCCGTTCGACAGGAAGAACATGTCTTCGTTTTTGCCCGTCATGCTGAAAACGGGCGAGTACGCCATCTGACGGAAGTAGAGCGCCACAAAAAGTTCGGTGCAGCCGAGCGAACCGCCCGGGTGACCGGACTGGCAGGCATGTACCATGCGCACGATATCGCGGCGCACTTGAGAGCAGGTTTTTTGGAGTTGATCCGGGGTAGGTTGAGCCATATGAGGGTGGTTTATGAAAGCGGCAAAAATAGGGAAGTGCGGGGTAATCTTCGGGGTTTATTCAATTACGATTGGAAGAAGGAAAGTCTCCGACTGACTACACTTTGTAATTGTTATGAATGATGTTAAAACCACCGTTTCTTTTTGAAATAAATAAATGATCCGGCGGCTATCAGAAGCATGAACCCTAGCAAAATATAGTAACCGTATTTATAACCAAGTTCAGGCATGTGCTGAAAATTCATTCCATATACACCAGCCAAAAAGGTCAAGGGAATGAAAATGGCCGATAGTATGGTCAGTGTCTTCATCACCTGATTAAGTCTGTGGCTTTGCAAACTAAAAAACAGGTTCGTGGCACTTTCCATACGATGCATGTCATTATCAATCTGATCTATTAGGTAACCGGCTTGTTCGCGCAATTCCACGAAGTATTTCATGCTCTCCTCTTTAACCATACTATCTTCTAAACTGATCAGTTGACTGATCGCTTCCTTCAGGTTAAAGAGCGTCTTCCGCATGCGGAATAGATTTGTTTTGCGCGCTTCTATTTGTTGCAAAATGCTCAAATCCGCCTGTGACCAATTGAAGTCTACCAATTGGGTGGTGTCTTTGGTAAGGTCTTCATACGCTTGATAGTAGGTGTCTACGATGCTTTCTAAAATAAGAAAAAGCAGATAGTCCGTGCCTCGCTCACGTACACGTCCCACGTTTCGGTCGAGTCTCTCTCGGATATGATCAAAATTGTCGCCTTTTTTTTCTTGGATGCTCCAAACGAAATCAGGTGAAATAATGAAAATCACTTGCTCAAGTTTCACATTAATGCCATCCGAAAAGTAGATGGATTTGGCTGTGAAAAAAGAACAATTGCGCAGCGAAACCACCTTCGTCCGATGGTTATCATCGGCGATCAGATGAATAAGAAAAGAGTCCAGTTTGTTGTGCTCAATGATTTTGCTGAATTGTACCGGATGATTCAGTCCATACACGTTGAACCAGGTGAGCATCCTGGGGTCATGGAGTACCACGTCTTCGATCTTCTGCACATCTGTTTTCTTTACTAAATCGGCATCATACTCTATTAAAGAGGCATTTTCGCTAAACACCAGCCTTGGCTCCTCCTGCTCCGGTATCAATTCCACGCGCTTTTTGCTAGCGCGAGACGGGAATAACTTATACAGGGTCATGGCACCTAAATCCTTCATGACTGCAGAATTTGTCGGTTTTTTCATGTTGTGGTCAATCTGGCGATCAATGTACATAATTAGCCACTTTTGATCGTAGGATCGGGCCTATTTTTGCGCCATAAACAACATACCCGTTGATAGATACCCACGCGCATATTTACGCTGACGCATTTGACGCTGACCGTGACGCCATGATCGAGCAAGCGCAAGTGGCCGGAGTTCAGAAAATTTTGATGCCTAACATTGACAGGGAGAGCATAGCGGGGATGAATGAACTCGCAAAGAAATATCCGGGATTTTGCTATTCGATGATAGGATTGCACCCGTGTTCGGTCAAAGCTGATTATCGTGAAGAATTGAAAACGGTAGAAACAGAACTAGCCAAGGGTGGATACATCGCAGTGGGGGAAATGGGAACGGATTTGTATTGGGATAAAACTTTTTGGGAGGAACAAAAGATCGCCTTCAATATCCAATGCGAGTGGGCGCTTCACTACCATTTACCAATAGTTATTCATTGCAGGGAATCAATTGATGAAACCATAGAATTGGTTAATCCTTGGGCGGTCAAAGGTGTGCGCGGGGTGTTCCATTGCTTCTCAGGCAACTTGGATCAAGCTAGACGAATGATGGATATGGGTTTCTATCTGGGAATTGGTGGTGTGAGCACTTTTAAAAATGGTGGACTGGATAGTGTATTACCCCATGTGGATAGAGACAAAGTGGTGTTAGAAACCGATAGTCCCTACTTAGCACCTGTGCCCCACAGAGGCAAACGCAACGAGCCAGCCTTTCTTTCACTAATTGCCGAACGTCTAAGTGAATTTTGGCAAATGGATGCAAACCAAGTAGCTTCGATCACTACCGCAAATGCCAAACGCTTATTCCGACTCGATGAATTATAAAATAGTCAATATACAATCGTCCGGTCAGGTGAAAGCCTCTATACTCATTATCTATACAGGTGGGACATTCGGAATGGTCTATGATGCGCACGGTGCGCTCAAGCCATTTAATTTTGGTAAAGTGATCGACCGCTTGCCTGAGCTCAAGTCATTGGGCCTGCAGATCAGGGTTATTTCTTTCCCTAAACCTATTGACTCCTCTAATGTAACTCCTGAAGATTGGAAAAACATTGCCTATATAATAGAGGAAAATTACGCGCAGTACGATGGTTTTGTGGTTTTGCACGGCACAGATACGATGGCCTATACAGCATCAGCCCTGAGTTTTATGCTGCAAGGTCTCAACAAACCGGTCATTTTTACAGGGGCGCAAATTCCAATCGGCTCCATTCGATCAGACGCGCGCGAAAATTTGATTACAGCCTTGGAAATTGCCTCTACCAAAGTGAACGGGCGTCCGCGTGTAAATGAGGTATGCATTTTTTTCAATTTTGTGCTGCTGCGCGGTAATAGGGCTCAAAAGGTAAACAGCAGTGCATTTTCGGCTTTCAAATCAGAGAATTATCCCGAACTGGCCGAATCAGGTATTTCCATTCGATTCAACGAGGCGGCTTTGGCTCCTTACACCAAAGGGAAATTGAAGATTATCAATAAAATGGATACGCATGTTGCCATTCTGAAAATTTTCCCCGGCATCACGCCATTAGCCGTAAAGGGCGTGCTGAATATCCCCGGCCTCAAAGGAATTGTATTGGAGACGTTTGGTTCGGGCAATACCATGAGCGCCAAGTGGTTTATTGATTTGCTGGGCGATGCGATCGTCGGAGGCTTGATCATCGTGAATGTAAGCCAATGCCTTGGGGGTGCGGTGAAGCAGGGCAAATACGAAACAAGCGCGGCTTTGGCGCAAGTTGGGGTGGTGTCAGGCGCTGACTTGACCACCGAAGCAGCCATTACCAAGTTGATGCTGCTGCTGGGTACAGAAAAATCATTGGAAAATGTGCGAAAAAAGATGCAGCAGCCTATCTGCGGAGAAATGGAGCCGGAACAGGCAGTTATTTGAGGGTGGATTTGCATAAGGTTTTATTTCTTAATTTCTTTGTCGCCCTTTTGAAGCCCGAAAGTTTTATGAAGGAATAATAGGAGAGGTGACAGAGTGGCCGATCGTGCTCGCTTGGAAAGCGAGTGTACCTTCACGGGTACCGAGGGTTCGAATCCCTCCTTCTCCGCGTAGGATTGGCAAGGGCGAGGAGGGAAGACGAGGGGATGTGCGGCATGGCTGAGCGTATGAGCTAATCCCTCCTTCTCCGCGTAGGACTTGGATGAGCAAAGAGGGATTCAAAGTGATTCGTGCGCTTGATTTTACTCTTCACTTCCTATCACACGGGCGAATCACACGAAATTTCAGCCTCGGATGGATTTTTTTTAGGTCTATTCCTTGTTGATGATTACCTTGGGCGCGCTAAAGTGGAAAAATCTCGATTTTCGAAACTTTGGTACAGGAAAAGAAATTTTGAACTGTTTAGACGAGCAGTTTTAGAATGAACAATTAATTTTACCAATTCACAACACAAGAACATTTAACGAAAGACAACCTAATGAAAAAGTTACTTACCCTTTTGATGCTTGCAGGTGTTTTCACTTTCACCACCTTACAGGCGTATTCACAGGAAACTGGAACAGAATCGACTGAACAGACTCAGACAGAAGAAACCACGGAGCAACCCGTTGAAGAAACACCGGTAGAAGAAGAGCAGCAGCCCGAGGAGGCTTCTCTAGGCGCAGAAGAAGAACCTGCGTTGGCTGAGAGCGAAGGATTTCACAGTGTAGTAAAAAAGCAGTTTATCGATGGAGGTCCTGAATTCATGGGTATCATCCTTATCTGTTTGATCTTAGGCTTGGCTATTGCCATTGAGCGGATCATTACCCTCAATTTAGCAACCACCAACACTCAAAAATTGCTTGAGGATGTAGAAAATGCTTTGGTCACAGGGGGTGTAGATGCTGCGAAAGAAGTAACAAAAAATACGAGAGGCCCTGTAGCTTCTATCTTCACGCAAGGCTTATTGCGAATGGGCGAAGGCGTGGAAATGGTGGAGAAGTCAGTAATCGCATACGGTTCAGTGGAAATGGGGCGATTGGAGAGAGGTATGATTTGGATTTCCCTGTTTATTGCCCTTGCGCCAATGCTTGGTTTCATGGGTACGGTAGTAGGTATGATCCAGGCTTTCGATGCTATTGCCGAAGCAGGTGACGTTAACCCTAGCCTTGTGGCTACCGGTATCAAGGTGGCTCTTTTGACTACAGTAGGCGGTCTTATTGTGGCTGTTATCCTTCAGTTGTTCTACAACTACTTGGTCGCCAAGATCGATTCTTTGGTAAACAACATGGAAGATGCCTCTATCTCTTTAGTAGACATCATTGTAAAACACAAGGGCTAATCCTTAATTTTCTCAAGAAATGATAGACGCAGGATTAATAATCGCTTATGTCCTAGTGGGCATTAGCATTCTTGCTGCCATTGGTTTGCCATTGGTGCAGGCGATGGGCAATTTGAAGTCACTCAAGAAGGCCGGAATATCCATCGGCGGACTAATTGTGATATTCGTGGTGTGCTACGCATTATCGAGCGGTGATACAATGGGGAGTAAGTTGGTTTCAGAAGCAGGTGCCAAACGAGTTGGTGCTGGCTTGCTGACCTTCTACGTGTTGCTGTTTATTGCGCTTGTAAGCATTGTATACACTGAGATTCATAAAATTTCTAAATAAATGGCTAAGAATTCCAACAGAAAACCACCTGAAGTGAACTCAGGGTCCATGGCGGACATTGCGTTCTTGCTTCTGATTTTCTTCTTGGTGACGACAACCATTGCAAATGATAAGGGGATCACGCTGTTGCTCCCACCACCGGATAATGAATTGCCACCGCAGGATACAGAGATCCATCAGCGGAATATTTTCAAAATCTTGGCGAACTCAAATGATCAATTGCTTGTGGAAGATGAGCCATTTAGAAAATCTATGACGGTACTCAAGGAGGATGTGAAGAAATTCATTCTAAACTTTGGCAACCCAACTGAGGAAGGAGTGGAAATCTACAATAGTTTCCCTCCAGAGATGAAATCGTATATCAGCAGAAATGGTCGTGACCCGGCCTCATCTGACGATCCAACGAGCATGAAAGCGGTTGTATCATTCAAAGTACAGCGAGGTACTTCGTATGAATTGTACATTGATGTATTGGATGCGATTAATGCAGCATATAATGAAGTATACGGCATGCGCGTAGGGCTTACAGCCGAGGAGTTTTTAGCGCTTGATAAGAGCGACGAAACTCAAAAGGCGATTTATGATCGTGCACGTGAAGGTATTCCAAGAGCCATTTCAATTGCTAAACCAGACTGATTATGAGTGGACATAAGTTTAAAAAGAAGGCTCAGACCAATAACGATATACCTACGGCTGCTCTTCCGGATATTATCTTCATGCTTTTGTTCTTCTTCATGGTGACCACCGTGATGAGAGAGCAGGAGATTATGGTGAAACAGCGATTGCCAAAGGCTACACAGTTGACCAAAATCGAAAGAAAGTCATTAGTGAGCTATATCTACATTGGTGAGCCAACAAATACAAGTTCTTTCGGTACTGAGCCGCGTATTCAAACAAATGATGTATTTATCGAGAAAGAGGATGTGGCTCGATTTGTAAATAACGAGAAGGACAAGTTGCAAGAAGTAGAACGTGATCAAATAACCATGTCATTGAAGGTTGATACAGAAGTAAAAATGGGTATCATTACCGATGTGCAGGAAGAGTTACGAAATGCAAATGCTCGTAAGTTGTTGTACAGCACGCCCCCAAAGGGACCTTCTGATGATGAATAGGTAAAATGTTCTTATAAATGGAATGAAAAAGTCTCACTGTTTTCGGTGGGACTTTTTTTATTGATTGCGTTCCATTTCGCGTTTCACATCTTTTTGTTTGATGCTGTCGCGTTTGTCGTGGAGTTTCTTACCACGTGCTAGTGCAATTTCCAACTTGGCATAGCCCCGGTCGTTGATAAATATACGAAGCGGAATAATTGTCAGGCCTTTCTCCTCAGCTTTGGATTTCAATTTTTCCAGTTCCCTTTTTTTCAAGAGCAAGACCCGCTCACGTGTCAGTTCGTGTGCGTAGAAACTGGCATTGTTGTACTGGCTGATCGTCATGCCTTTTACTTTGAGCAGGTTGCCGTCAAAAAAACAGTGCGCCTCTTGTATACTTGCCTTACTCTCTCTGATCGACTTTATTTCCGTCCCTTTTAAGATCAACCCTGCGATATACGTATCCACCAATTCGTACTCGAAACTCGCCTTCTTATTGCGAATCTGAACGCTGTTGGAAAATCGTTTGGGGTCTTTACTCATTTCGGATGATCAATTAATGCACGAAGGTAGGTTCAAAATGGCATTCTCGGCATAGGGCTGTCGGAGGGCTGACCAATAAGTCCCTCAGTAAAGTACCTATAGCCGGAGATAGCGATCATTGCGGCATTGTCGGTGCAGTATTCAAATTTTGGGACGAAAATTTCAAATCCCTCGGCCTTCAGCTTATCGAGCTCTTTCCTAAGACCGCTATTGGCTGCCACGCCACCGGCAATCGCTAGTTGACGAATGCCTTCTCGTTTGGCCGCTTGCAAAAAGGGCCCGAGTAGCATGGTCACCAAGGTGTGTTGAATGGAGGCACACAGGTCGGCTTTGTTTTCATCTATAAATGCCGGATTCAGTGCCAATTCTTTTTTCAAAAAGTACAGAATAGATGTCTTGATGCCCGAAAATGAATAATCCAAGTTGGGCATTTGCGTGGTAGAGAAAGTAAATCTTAGAGGGTCACCTGCCGTGGCGTATTGATCAATCAAAGGGCCACCCGGATAGGGTAAACCGAGCATTTTTGCGGCCTTGTCAAATGCTTCACCGACAGCATCATCTTGGGTCTGTCCCAGTATTTGCATGTCCGTAGCACTATTCACTCGCACGATTTGCGTATGGCCACCGCTCACCGTCAGGCACAGGAATGGGAAGGTAGGCTTGGGATCATCAATGAAATGCGCCAGAATGTGGGCTTTCATATGATGGATAGGTATGGTTGGCACTTGAAGGGCATAAGCCAAACTTTTGGCAAATGAACTGCCAACAAGCAATGAACCCAATAATCCGGGCCCTTGCGTATATGCAATGGCCGAAATTTCGTTGATCGATAGATTTGCCTCTCGAAGTGCTTGGGTAACTACCGGAATGATATTGGCCTGATGCGCCCGAGAAGCCAACTCAGGCACCACGCCACCATAACTTTTATGGACGGCTTGTGTGGCTATTACATTACTGATTATTTTACCTTCGTGGCATATTGCTGCCGAGGTTTCATCACACGATGATTCAATGCCTAGAATGATCATTAGTTGCAAAAATGGGTAGAATGTTCAAATTAACCCGCCGGAGAAGGAAGCGCCTAAAATTTATTTTTTGGGTATTTTTCTATTTCACGGTATTCTTGAGCAGTGTTTGGCTAGTGCTGCAGACTTCATTTGTTCAAAATTACCTCATCGATAAAGCCACCGTTTGGATCACAGAAAAGACCGGACATTCCGTGGAGATCAACCGCATCAGGATTCGATGGTTCGATGAAGTATCTATTAGAGGATTCTTACTCAAAGATTATAAGGATAGCACCTTGGTAGATGCCAAACTCCTTCAGGTAGATTACGATTTGATCCGATTGATTCAAACCAAGGAGCTATCTCTGGAAGAGATTTATTTGGAGAATGGCTCTTTTAATTTGATTAATTATGCCGATACGGCTGACACCAACCTCAATGTGTTTTTGGAGAGGGTAAGAGCCTTGACCTTCGATAGCACAGCAGTCGACACCACAGAGGCTAAACCTTTGTTTCTCAGACGGATCATGGTTGAAAATTTTCGATTCTCCATGCATGATAGGACTAAGCCGCGCGCGCCGAGCGGACCGGACTTTAGCCAAATCGATCTGCTGATCAAACTCTCTGAGGTTGAAAATATTAGTTTAAAGCCTGATTCGATTTCGTTGCATTTGGTGCATTTCATGGGTGCGGATCCGCGGAACGGCCTACATGTATCGGAGTTGGGCATGAAAGTAGGATTTACCGATTCCTTGCTGATCCTGGATGACCTCAGGGTTCGCACGCCTTATTCTAGTTTTGGAGATTCGTTGGCCTTGTCGTATCCTTCGGCATCCGCTCTTTCTTCATTTGCAGATAGTGTGAGTTTTTTCGTACGGGTACGAGATGCCAAGTTGGGTGTTCAAGATTTTCGTTTTTTGGCCGGATCAGATGCCCTGAAAGATGATGTCCTGCTGAATGTCACCCTATCCGGCATGTTAGACGATATTCGATTGAGAGGATTGAGTGTAGAGTCCGGAAGATCCTTTATGAATGGAGATGCTTCGCTGCATGGTCTGCCCGATATAGAAGAGACCTTTGTGGATTTGAACATTCGTCAGTCGGGTTTTTATAGTCAGGATTTGAAAAAATATGGGGGTAATGATCAACCCATGCTCGATCAGTTGGAGCGCCTGGATGTGGTGATGACATTTGCCGGATTCCTCAACGACTTTTCTACCAAAGCAACGGTAAACACGGCTTTGGGTGGTGTGTATGCTGATATGAATGTGACAATGCCCAAGGACAAGGAGCAAACAAGCTATACAGGGCATTTAGAGTTCAGGAAGTTGGATGTCGGGCGACTGATCGGCGACACGGCGCTGCTTCAAAAAGTAAATCTTAAGGGGAGACTTATCGGAAAGGGTATTTCAAGAGAGACAGCTACATTTATTACCGATTTTTCGGCCACAGATGTTGGCGTGAAGGGCTATGATTACGACAGTTTAGCATTCAAAGGCTTTTTGGCGACCAGTCACTTCTATGGACATTTTTCTATTGATGATCCCAATTGTAAAATTTCAGGTCGAACGAACGTGGATCTTCGCAAAAGCCCGGAGAAACTTTCACTGAATGCACAAATAGATACCCTTTTTACTAGGCGGTTGAAACTGACAGAGCAAGACATGTTTCTGCGCACAAAGATCAATTGGCAACAAAAGCACTTAAATCCTGATTCGATAGACGGCACATTGAAGGTTACAGACACTTTCTTTCAATTGGATTCAGTGAAGAAAATTTCATTGGCCAAAATAGATGTGAATACGCACCTGACAGAGGAAGGACGCAAGTTGCACATGGAAATACCGGGCGTAATCTTAGACCTAGATGGCAAGTATACCTTCGATGGTTTGGTGAAATTTGTAGCTAAGGAGACAAGTGATGTGATGGGTTATTTTCAATTGGCAGATTATCATAAGGAGCCACCCGCCGAGGTATTGGATGCCAAACTCAAAGTAACCTTCGGGGATTTAAAACCCTACATGGACTTTGCTGCGCCGGAATTGTTCATCTCAATGGGAGCCACGCTAGAGGTAGGCATGGAGCAGCGCGCCCAATCTGATGCGATATTTTCTATTTATTGGCATTCAGATTCTATCGTGTACGATAAAGCCGTGTTCTACGAAAATGTAGCTGACATTTATACCTCAGTTTCACCGGACTCGGGAGATATACTCGCATCCATTTTGATTACCTCCGAAAAGCAAAAATGGGATGCTGTGCCACACTCGGAGAAGTTCCAATTGGAGGGGGTTTGGTTGAATAACACCTTGGATTTTAACTTATTTGTTAGTCAGCCTGACACGGGCACCAAGGTGAAATTGGCCAACAGAGTAATTGTCTCTCCAGATAGTATCGATCTTTTCTTTAAACCATCTGAACTCACCGCTGTAGGACAAACGTGGACATTTGATCCGGCCAATCACATTACATTTTCCAATCGCGGACTGTCCTTCAAGTCATTGGCACTTATCAGTGGCTCGAAGCGCGCCTCGCTGAGCGGTCTGCTTTCTGAAACGGAAAATTCATCTGTCAATTTTGTCGCCCGCAATATTGATCTACTTCAATTCAATTCAGTACTTGGATATCCTATTGAGGGCATACTGGAGGCAGATGTATCTATTTTCAAAGAGCTTGGCTCACCTATCCAGTTTGAAGGTGATTTCAATTTGTATTCGTTTATCTATCAAGACAATCTTGTCGGAAATGTGCGCGGACGAACGTTTTATGATTTGGACAAAAAGGGGATTAATGCCTGGCTTTCTGTGGAGCGTGAGAATGTAAAGACCATTACTGCGTCCGGATACTTCTATCCTGAGCGCACAGAGCAACTGGATTTCGATGTGGTTTTCGATCGCGCGGATTTTAAGATGCTGGAAGTAGTGACAACAGGAAATCTTTCAAAATTGTCAGGGACGGCAAGCGGCAAGATGAAAATATCTGGTGCAGCCAACGCGCCACTGATTACAGGGCATTGCGAAATTCAAGATGCCGGATTCAAGGTGGATTATTTGGGTACGTATTATGAAATGGTCGGAACGATCCAGTTTCGCCCAGAGCGCATCGAGCTTCATAAATTTATCCTGCGCGATTTTGACGGGGATATTGCCACCTTGGAAGGAGACATACGGCACAAGAATTTCGATGACATCATCACCAATCTGCAGATAAACGCCAAAAACTTTAGCTTTCTCAGCACCACTTCACTCGATAATGACCTGTTTTACGGTTCGGCAGTCGCGTCAGGCGATATCTCCGTCACCGGACCGATCAGCGATCTGCTACTGAAAGTCAATGTGCGTACGGAAAAGGGTACCAAATTCTACATTCCATTGACCGACACAGACTCATACGAGCAAGCGGAATTCATGACATTCGTGAATTTCTCGGACACCACGCGCACAGAAGAAGAGATAGTGGCCGCAGTAGAACAATCGTTTGGCCTTACCATAGATTTTGACTTGGAAGTGACTCAGGATGCCTATTGCGAATTGATTTTTGACATCAAAACAGGGGATATCATCAGAGGCCGAGGGAACGGAAACCTAAAAATGAGGTTGGACAAGAATGGGAATTTCGAGCTGTTTGGACCACTCACCCTCACAGAGGGTGCTTACAACTTCACCGTACCCAATTTTATCAATAAGGAATTTCAAGTGGTGCCGGGCAGTACGATCAATTGGTATGGAGACCCGGTAGCCGGTGCTATGGACTTGCAAGCCACGTATCTTCAGCGAGCTTCATTTGGGGATTACCGAACCAACGATCCGGAAAATCCAACCGCCGAGGAAGAGCAAAAGCAGCCCATCCTGGTGGTGCTCAATCTGTCGGGAGCCATGCTTACCCCAAACCTCGATTTTGATATTCGTTTACATGATTCTGTCACGCCCACGGGCTACATGACCCAAATATTGTCAGAGATTCGGGCCGACGAACAGAAATTGAAGCAACAGGCAGTCAGTTTGATGTTCTTTAAGCGCTTTTCACCCAGTGGACAAAGCATAGTTTCAGCGGGAGGAAACAGTGGCAGTATCGGCAGTAGCGTGAGTGAATTTCTCACCAACCAGATCAGCTACTTGGCGGGGCAGTTAGATGAGAACCTTGAGGTTGAAGTAGATATCAGCGATATGGATCAAGAGGGTTTTGAAACGTTTCAATTGCGTTTGGCTTATACCTTCATGGACGGCCGATTGAAGGTGAGCAGAGGAGGTGATTTTATGAGTGCCACTACCCAAACGACAAATGTGAGTGATATCATCGGAGATTGGTCAGTTGAATATATGCTCACCAAGGACGGCAAGTTGCGCGCCAAAATGTTCAGCCAATCAAATCAAAACATTATTGCTACAAGCACGCAAGGGAATATGGAAACGGGCTTAAGCTTAAAGTACGTTACGTCGTTTAATGCCTTCAAAGATCTGCTGACCCGAACCAGAAATGAGGCAATTCAACGGAAGGAAGAGGAGGCAGAACAAAACGCGGAAGAAACGCCAGATAAAGCCTCTCGTGATGATTTCGGTGGGATAGAATAATCTCAGAATTACTATGTAACTTTCTATCAAAACCCCCACAGTCATGGATTATCAGAAATTTGCAAAAAAATACGCCGCTGAAATCAATGGTGATTTCAATGAGTACGATGATAGCCAATCCGTCATTGTCATTCCGCTTGCCGATGAGCGATATCAGGCCGTACAAGGTCGGGTGTTCGCACATGAAAAGACAGGAAGAAAACGATTACAGTTGAAGTCAACCGTCTGCAAAGCAGATGAAAAAATTGATTTCCGTAACCTACTCACGCATGGTGCCGAGTTTGTCTATTCAAGATTTATTATCGATGACGGATTCTTGCGAATTGAGGCTGCCGGTTTCCTTGACAGCCTAACCGAGGAACGTATCAAGGAGATGATTCAAGAAGCGGGTAATCTAGCAGATGAGTGGGAATTAAAGATTACAGGCAAGGATATCTTCTGATTACCCTAAATTTACAAGGCAAGCCGGCTTATCGTTCCCGATATAGGGAGAGGAAAGTCCGGGCATCACAGAGTACCATACTTCCTAATAAGAAGGTTTCGATTTTTTCGAGACAGAAAGTGCCACAGAAAATAGACCGTCCCGCTTTTGCGAGATAAGGGTGAAAAGGTGGGGTAAGAGCTCACCGCATGTCGAGTGATCGAGATGGCAGGGCAAACCTTGTGGGATGAAAGACCAAATAGGTTCTGCGTTTGAGGATGACTCGTCCAAGCAGAATTGGGTAGGTTGATTGATACTGCACTAGCAGTACTAGATAAATGATAAGCATCCCGCTAGCGGGACACAGAACCCGGCTTATAGGCTTGCATTTTTTTTTGAAAAACTATGGCTAGAATACTAATTGTAGATGATGAGAAAGTCATCAGAGAAACTTTGATTGAGATACTTGAATATGAAAAATTTCAGGTAGACCAAGCGGCTGATGGCAAGGAAGGCTTGGCGATGATTCAACAAAATGAGTATGACGCGGTATTGTGCGACATCAAAATGCCCAAAATGGACGGCATTCAGTTGTTGGAAAAAGCACTTGAGGAGGGATTCTCAGTGCCATTCATTATGATTTCTGCACATGGTACCATAGATACTGCAGTGGAAGCTACTAAAAAAGGTGCTTTCGACTTTATTCAAAAACCACCGGATCTAAACAGACTCCTCATCACCATCCGCAATGCACTTGAAAAAAGGGAATTGGTTCAAGAGACAAAGCAGCTTAGAAAGAAGGTTAACAAGGCATTCGATATAATTGGTGAATCGGCTGAAATTCAGGACATCAAAGCCACTATCAATAAGGTAGCACCGACAGATGCGCGTGTATTAATTACCGGCGAAAATGGTACAGGGAAAGAATTAGTTGCTCGATGGATTCATGAAATGAGTCAGCGAAGTGCAGGGGAGTGGGTGGAGGTCAATTGTGCCGCCATACCGTCTGAGTTGATAGAAAGTGAACTGTTTGGACATGAAAAGGGATCGTTTACCTCCGCAATCAAGCAGCGAATCGGGAAGTTTGAGCAAGCTACCGGCGGTACACTTTTTTTGGATGAAATAGGTGATATGAGCTTGTCTGCTCAGGCCAAGGTACTGCGAGCTCTTCAAGAAAGCCAAATTACACGTGTGGGTGGAGAAAAATCCATCAAAGTGAATGTGCGGGTGGTGGCTGCCACCAACAAGGATTTGAGAAAAGAAATAGAATCAGGAAATTTCAGGGAAGATCTATATCATCGCCTGAGTGTGGTGGTGATACGTGTGCCGGCTCTCAGAGAGCGTGCTGGAGACATTCCAATTTTAGTAAATTATTTCCTCGAACAAATCGCAGCTGAGTACGGAAACAACCAGAAGCAAATAGAACCAGATGCCCTTCGCGAACTGACAACATTCAGTTGGACAGGCAACATTCGGGAATTGAGGAACGTGGTAGAACGACTTGTAATTATGTCAGACGACAGAATAAAACTATCAGACGTGAAGAAGTACGTGGAGGTCTAAGACAGCTATTAAACTGTCTTTTCTGTTGATTTTTCCACAGTTTTTGTATCAGCGTATGTTGGGCAAGTTCTTTGCGTGCAAGCGCTCAATCCAAGTACAACTAGGGCGATTATGGCTATTTTCAATTTCATAACACAAGCGTATAAAGTTCTAGTGGTTTAGTATAGTCTCTCTCAAAAATAGGCTGAAGTTTCCTTCTATACAACTTTATGATTCAGAAATTATTTCAATTGCTCTCACTGAATAAGCAAATTGCACCCTCGGATATCCGTATTATCCACACGTCCGTAGACCTCAAATTCCCCACTTTTGTTCAGCCGAACAAGGTCTTTGGTTTCAATGAACGCACAACTGTGAATATTGGCTAGATCAATAACATTCAGAATACCAGTGCCTTCAGTTTTAATAAGGAATGGATCATTTAAGTCTCTAACCAGAGCCTTCGCCCAAGGTGGAAATTGCAACGCTGAGGGTTTACCATACGCCTGACTCAACAATTCGGTCATGCCATACTCAGTGAAAATTTTTGGATGATTAAAAGCGATTTTCAGCCTTTTGTGCAATTCCGCACTCGTAATTTCCTTTTTTCGGCCTTTCATTCCTCCAGTTTCGATAATGATATGTTTCGATAAATCAGCATGGGGGTGCCGATCTGCTAAGTCCAGAAGGGCGTAGGAAACACCGAATAGAAGCATAGGACTCTCTGATCTGATCATTTGCTCGACAAGACTGTCCGTCATGTCGAGATAAAACCCGGAATTTGGATGAGCTACGGTCATAAAGTGACGCACCATTTCGACAAGGGATGACTCGCCTTGTTCAAGGTAAGAAGGAAGTAATGCTAGTATCGGGACATGTGCGAATGTGCCAAAAATGTATTGAGCATGTCGTAAACTGCTATCATGGTAAAAAGTTAAATCCTGAATAAAGTGGCGAGATCTGCCGGTTTCGGTGGTGCCACTACTCCTGAATATCTTCTGTTCCACCCATTCACCCGTCTTAATTTGTCTTGACTTAAAAAAATCGATTGGCAGGAATGGAATGTCTGTAATTTTAGTCATACTTTCGACTTTTCGGCCCAGATGATCGTTATAGCTTGCGTAAGTCTTATTTTCTTTGATTTGAAAATGGAGTGCGGCTAATGCATTTGTCTCGAAATTGGTCGGAGAAATATGAATGAGATTCTTTTTGAAAGAGGTCAAAAAATCCATTTGGTTGTAGGGGGAAAGATATCTTTGCTTGTATGAAGAGTATGCTGCGATCGGCTAGTCAAATATCATTGATTTTCTTAATTGTCGTGCTGGCTGGCTGCTTCCAACCCCCGGAATTTCCTCTAGAGCCACAAATTTCTTTTGAACGGTTACACTTGACTGACACGGCATCACTAGTATTGACCTTTCAAGTACGTGATGGAGATGGGGATATTGGCTTAAGAAGTGAATCAGAGAGTTACGAGGATTTTTTGGAACCTTATCATCCATTTTCTGTGGTGACATCAGGTAGCAATAATGTAACTTTTAAAAATGGTTATACACCACCTTACAATTCGATTCCGGTTGTTCGCTTTCCGACGACATACCGATTATATAAGGGAAGTAATTCGAGCGGGGTGCCTGTTTATGAATATAAAACTGTCCAAGAACTGCATTTTGCTGGCGAGTCAACGTTTTATGCTAGCGAAGATTTGAGACCGGAGGAGTTTGATTGTAATTCTTACGAAAAAGTATCTATTTACACCATTGAGCAAGAAACCGTAAACGACCAAGTGGTTAATGAAGAACTCAATGAAGAAATTGATACCTTTTTTGTGGTTCGAAATCCCTATCACTTCAATATTTACATTGAACTTCAGATAAAGGAAGGAGAAGATTACCTTCCTTTTGCCTTGGATGAGTGCGACCCTGGGTATACGGCTCGGTTCCCACTTTTCGAGAAATCAAATATTGGAAGACCACTTGATGGTCGAATTTCGTATGCTTTCTTCTCAGTATTGTTTCAAGATCCTGAATCAAGTCCGCTATTAACAGAGACATTGAGATTGAAGTTTTACATATACGACCGTGCCCTCAATCAGAGCAATGAAGTACTCACACCGGATTTCAAATTACTAGACCTTCGTCAAGGCGATTTGGTCGCTAATTAAATCGTTCCGGTTGCCCTTCAGTCATTAAATCCATCACACCTTCAAAGATGTCCTCCACGCTAGGCTTTGAAAAATAATCACCATCTGTACCATAGGCTGGGCGGTGCTCTTTACCTGTAATAGTTAGCGGCTTTGAATCTAACAGAAAATAGCCATTGTCCCTCTCCAATATTTGTTGGAGCATAAACGCAGATGCTCCTCCCGGTACATCCTCGTCAACGATTACCAAGCGATTCGTTTTTCCTAGGGACTTCACGATGAGGCCATACCGATCAAACGGCAAAAGAGTTTGCACATCAATTACCTCTGCCTGAACTCCGAATTCTTCTAGCTGTTGAGCAGCTTCCATGACCAATCTACACGTGGATCCATATGTTACCAAGGTAACGTCCGATCCTTCGCGCAAAATTTCAGGTACCCCAAGCGGCACCTTGAATTCAGACAAGTTATCGGGAATGCGTTCCTTTAGGCGATAGCCATTCAAAGATTCTATGACGATGGCCGGTTCGTCAGATGCAAATAGGGTGTTGTAAAATCCGGCGGCCTGAGTCATGTTTCGCGGAGACAACACATACATGCCTCTGAGCGAGTTTAAAATCATGCCGATAGGCGATCCAGAATGCCAAACGCCCTCCAATCTATGCCCACGTGTTCTCACGATCAGGGGCGCTTTTTGACCCCCAAAGGTTCTATACTGAAGGGTTGCCAGATCATCGGATAATATCTGAATGGCGTATAACAAATAGTCTAAGTATTGAATTTCAACGATCGGGCGCAAGCCTCTCATCGCAGCACCTATTCCCTGACCAATAATGGTAGCTTCTCTGATCCCTGTGTCTGTGACGCGCAGGTCGCCATATTTTTCTTGTAAACCGGCAAATCCCTGGTTCACATCCCCGATTTTTCCGACATCCTCACCAATGGCAAAGAATTCCGGATGCGCCTCAAGCAAATGATTGAAAGTAGCTTGCAGCACTTCGCGACCATCCACGAGCGGAGAATGATCAGAGTAAGTAGCCGGGACAGCCCCAACATTCAGCGCATTATCAGCGGATTCACTGTGCAGTTTGGAATTATATTCCCAAGCATACTTTTTCATGGTTTTATCAGCCCATGCTCGCAAAGCACGCACCGAATCGCTTTGATCCTTACCCAGGTAGTGGAGGGTGCGTCTCACGGCTTTCATGATATTAGCCTTGAAAGGGGTAGTTTCCTGTTTCAACTCATTCAATAAAGCAGTTGCTTTGGGATGATCGATTGCCTCAAGAAGTTGAATTGCTTCGTTGTAATCATCCTTCATTTCGGATGTGAATGCCTTCCAAGCATCGTTTCTAGCTTCTTTGGCCTCTCTTTTTGCGTCATCCTCAAGCTTTTCCAATGTGGCCTCATCGACTATATTTTCTTCCAAAAGCCACGCGCGCATTTTTAGGATACAGTCGTGCTGCTTTTCCCATTCAAGTCGTTCCTTTGACTTGTACCTTTCGTGTGAGCCGGATGTCGAGTGCCCTTGTGGTTGGGTTACTTCTGTCACATGTATCAGACAAGGCACATGTTCCTCCCGAGCAATGGTTGCTGCTTTTTTGTAGACGGCCAATAGAGACGGATAGTCCCAAGCTTTTACGGTGAAGATTTCAAATCCGGGTTCATTCTTGGTGCGCTGAATACCCGCCAAAAACTTGGAAATGCTCTTTTTAGTGGTGTGGTAACCCTGCGGCACAGAAATGCCGTATCCATCGTCCCAAACGGACATCACCACGGGCAATTGCAAGACCCCAATGGCATTGATAGATTCAAAAAAATGGCCTTCTGATGTGGAGGCATTACCTATAGTTCCAAACGCAACCTCGTTTCCATTGATGGAGAAGTCTGTTTTATGAACTAACGCTGGATTTTTTCGATACAATTTGGATGCGTATGCCAAGCCTACCAGTCGGGGCATTTGCCCGGCAGTGCAAGAAATATCCGCACTCGAATTTTTCTGATTGGTTTGAGGAAGCCAATTGCCTTGATCATCTAAAAATCGGGTAGCAAAGTGTCCGTTCATCATGCGCCCTGCAGACGCAGGGTCGGCATTTACATTGGTATGCGCATACAATTGGGCAAAAAATTCACGCGACGTGTGCTGCCCTATGGCCATCATAAATGTTTGATCGCGGTAGTAGCCCGAGCGGAAGTCTCCGTTTTGAAAGACATGTGCCATGGCCAATTGAGGCACCTCTTTGCCATCTCCGAATATGCCGAATTTGGCTTTGCCCATGAACACTTCTTTTCGCCCGATGATGCTGATTTCGCGACTTTCTACCGCCAAGCGATAATCAGCTAGTATTTGCTTTTTCGTCAATGGCAATTGACTCGGGGATTTTGTTGTTGTTACAGGCATTTGGTCTCGATTTTCTCCAATGAATGCAAACAAACTTAGGCATTCTGCGCTGATTTCACATTATCTTGCCACCCATACAAACTATCAGTATCCGATTATTTTTAATCTATATACAAAATAAAATATGGAATAAATTGAAAAACTATTATTCTATATTCCAATAAATACACATTTACGTTGTATTCCTTTCGTTTTTTTTCTCCTTGATTTCTTCGTTTTCTAATGAGGTATATTTGCGCCCAAAACAACAACTCTGCTATGATTATCGGCGTACCCAAAGAGATAAAAAACAATGAGAATCGCGTGGCTGTAACCCCTGCCGGCGTGAAAGAATTGACCAAACACGGTCATCAAGTATTTGTGCAGTCCACCGCTGGCGAGGGCAGTGGGTTTGTAGATCGAGATTATAAAGGCGCAGGTGCCCAAATCCTAGCTACCATTGAAGAGACCTATGCCAAGGCAGAGATGATCATCAAGGTAAAGGAGCCTATTGAGTCGGAATACAAATTGATAAAAAAGGATCAACTGCTGTTTACTTATTTCCATTTTGCTTCATACGAACCGCTCACAAAAGCTATGATGGCTAATGGCTCGGTTTGTTTGGCTTACGAAACAGTGGAGAAAAAAGACAGAAGCTTGCCATTGTTGATCCCTATGTCTGAAGTGGCAGGAAGAATGGCCATTCAGGAAGGTGCTAAGTATTTGGAGAAGCCGCTAAAGGGTCGCGGTATTTTGTTGGGTGGTGTTCCGGGCGTTCGTCCCGCCAAGGTGTTGATTCTCGGTGGCGGTGTGGTAGGAACAAATGCGGCTAAAATGGCTGCCGGTATGGGAGCGGATGTGACGATCATGGATTTGAGCCTGCCTCGCTTGCGCTATCTTGACGATGTAATGCCTGCGAACGTGAGCACCATGATGTCTAACGAGTATAACATCCGTGAGCTGTTGCCTACACACGATTTGATAATAGGTGGGGTATTGATACCGGGAGCGAAGGCCCCCCATTTGATCACTCGTGACATGCTGAAGCTTATGAAGTCGGGTACTGTAGTGGTGGATGTGGCTGTAGACCAAGGAGGCTGCATCGAAACGTGCAAGCCCACGACCCATGCGGATCCTACGTACATCATTGACGATGTGGTGCATTACTGCGTGGCGAATATGCCTGGTGCAGTGCCGTACACCTCTACTTTGGCCCTGACCAATGCCACTCTTCCCTACGCCATTCAACTGGCCAATAAGGGATGGAAAAAGGCATGTCAGGAAAATGAAGAACTGAAACTAGGTTTGAATGTGATCAATGGCGATGTGGTGTATAAAGGAGTGTCTGATGCGTTCGGATTGCCCTACACCGATGTGAAGAAATACCTTTGATCTGATAAAAAAGGAAAGCAAAGCCGGTCGTACGATCGGCTTTTTTTGTTTTATAGCGATAGTATGAAATCACTCACAAGTGCGTAGACTTTTTCTTTACCAAAGTCATTGTGTGGCTCATGATATACATCGGCCAAAGGATGCCATTGTATGCCCTCATTTTGAGAGACAAATTGGTTAGTAGCTGCAAAACTTACCAGTTTGTCTGCATCCCCATGATAGGCCAACCCTTTGATTCTTAGTGGCTTGGTATTTTTTAGTAAGTCTCGGCCCGCTTTAGTGACGTCTAAGTACATGCGGACAGATATTTGATCATGCACCAGCGGATCTTTTAGATATTTCTCTACTTCCTTCGAATCACGGCTGATGGTAGTGGCATCCAGTTCATTGCTTTGAGTAAGGGATGGTAGCAAAGAACCAATCAAGTTAGCCATGGTCACTTTCCATTTGGGAGGTTGAAAGGCCACATCCAGAAAAGGCGAGGAGAGTATAAAACCGGCCAGTTCATGCGATGAGTCGTGCTTCACAAAATGCGCCACTTGATTTCCCCCAAAACTATGCCCCATTAGTACGAGTTTGGCGTCTGTGTTTATGGCTCGGGCATATTTCAGCAATTCTTCGATATCGGATTGAAGGTCTTCATACGCAGCATGGCCTCTTTTGCCATCAGACAGGCCGTGACCTCTCATGTCGAGCGCATACGCACTAATCCTGCTCTGATTCAAATAATGAGCTAACTCCGCATAACGTCCGGCGTGTTCACCCAAGCCATGCACCAAGCATAACACACGGTCGGCATCCGGAAGGTCCCATATATGCACACATAGCTTTTTCCCGTCTTTTGAAAGTATAAATTCTTTTTCTTCGCTCATTATAAAAGGGTTCTTAAATTGGGGAATACATTTGATATGAACCCAAATCTAGTATGAACAAAAGGCCGAACCCAATAATCCACTCGTTTCCGGTTCAGCTCATTTTTACCCACATCCGCAGAAATGCGGCCTTGTTGGCTGTTTGGGTCATTTTAATCGCCGCTATTTCCGGTGGTACAGGCCGAGTGTACGGCATTCATTATTTGTACTTAGATCCCGAATATTTGGGTGCTGTCAATTTCTGGAGTTATTTCATTGTCGGCATCACCTTCGGTCAGTTGACCATGGCTTTTCACTTAGCCAGCTATATTCTAGATAGTCATCGCTATACTTTTTTGGGAATGGTGAAACGCCCGTTTGCAAAGTTTGCACTTAATAACAGCGTGATTCCCTTGATCATTTTTCTGGCCTATTTGGTTCTTATTGTCAAATTTCAGATCACCTATGAACTAAAGGACATTTGGACCATCCTACTGGACGCCTTCGGGCTGGTGTGTGGGGCGGTCAGTTTACTGTTTGTGTCCTTTTACTATTTCAAGTTTACTAATACGGAAATTATCAAGTCCGTAACGGGGCGTGTGGACGAGCACCTCAGAAAGGCGGGTATTAGCAGAGAGCGGATGATGCGAAAATTGAAAGAAAGCAAGCGTCAACGCGATCGATCAGTGGTGCACAATTATTTCGAGCTCGATTTTCAAATCAGAAAAACCCGGGATTTGAGTCATGTGTATGACAAGAAATCTATTCTGAAAGTGTTTGATCAGCACCATATGAATTCGGTTTTGATCGGCCTTTCACTCATCGTGTTGTTGGTGGTACTGGGTGGGTTTATCGATAATCCTATTTTGCAAATACCTGCTGCGGCGAGCACACTCCTTATGATGACGGTGGTAGTCATTTTGGTAGGAGCGGTCACGTATTGGTTTCGAGGTTGGGGGTTTCCTTTTGTGGTCTTCTTGTTCTTCTTGGTGAACTTCAGCATGACCACCGAAAAAGTAAAGGGATCACACCCGGCTAAAGGACTGGATTATTCTGGATCCAAGGCGGTGTACAAGATGGCCACCATGAGAGCCATGAATACACCGGTGGAGTATGACCAAGATGTACAATTGACTATTCAGGCGCTGAATAACTGGAAAAAGAGGCAAGTTTCACTAAAACCTAAGATGATACTTGTTTGCACGAGTGGTGGAGGTCAGCGGGCTGCTCTATGGACGGTTAACGTCATGCAGAAAATGGACAGCATTCTAGATGGGCAATTCATGCAAATGAACACCTTGATCACAGGTGCATCGGGAGGCATGATCGGTGCAGCTTATTTTCGAGAACTCTACCTGCGTTCATTAACCGATTCAATCAATGTGAATGACCGAAAATATTTAGATAAAATATCGAAGGACAATCTTAATGCTGTGGTGTTTAGTCTCTTGGTGAATGATGCCTTCATGTCCTTCCGAAACTATCAATATGGCGAAAAATCCTACACCAAGGATAGGGGATACGCCTTTGAGCACAATCTCAACGAAAACATCGACAATGTGCTGGATAGAACCCTGGGAGATTATAGAAGACCGGAATTGGATGGATTGATACCTACCATGATTTTATCACCGACCATCGCCAATGATGGGCGAAAGCTCCATGTTACCTCTCGTCCGTTCTCCTTTATGAACATTGAAGAAAATGCCGATGAGGAAAGCAAGATACGAGGCGTGGATTATCTGCGCATGTTTGCCGATCAGGATGCGGAGGAACTCAGTTTCATGTCCGCGCTGCGCATGTCAGCCTCTTTTCCTTACATCACACCTACCATTTCTTTGCCTTCAGAGCCGCGCATTGAGATTATGGATGCAGGAATTGCGGACAATTTTGGGGTGGGGGATGCTTTACGGTTTTTATATGTGTTTAGAGACTGGATTAATGAAAATACCTCCGGCGTGGTGATGGTAATTATACGAGACACCCAACCAAATGAAGAAACCTATTCTCGTCCTATTCCTTCGTTGATTGATAGACTCACGTATCCGATAGCTAGCGTGTACAACAATCTGGGAAACATCCAAGATCGAAACAACGATATTCAACTCGAACAAACAAAGGATTTGTTCAACGGCAAGTTGCAGACGGTAGAATTTATCTATGACACACGTGGAGCCAAAAGTGAATATATCAGGGCGTCTCTGAGCTGGCATTTGACTACACGCGAAAAAGAATCAATCATCAAGAACATCTATACGGAGGCCAATGAAAAAGCCCTCAGCGAACTGAAGGCTTTAGCTCATAGTGAGTGAGCACCGTTCTCAAAGCTAGCCGATAGTCGGCATGAAAATTCTTGTAACAATTACTGTGCCAAAAATCAATTTTCAAAAAATATATGCGGACGACACAGCGTATGGAAGTGTAAAGATACGCTGGGTAAAAACGTGTATCTATACCGTCAGAAGGGTATATTTAGTGCTTGGATGGCAGAGGAACGCCTATCAAATCCATTTTTTCTTTCGGAAGTAATACAGCATCGTGATTGCGGTAGTGAGCATCACTCCCCAAAAGGCAGGGTAGGCATATTTGTAGGTAAGCTCCGGAAAGTACTCGAAATTGGTTCCGTAAACACCTGCAATGAAGGTAAGAGGAATGAACACTACCGAAAAAATGGTGAGAGTCCGTAAGATGTCATTCAGTCGGTTGGAAATACGCGTTTGGTAAAGAAACAATTGATCGTTTAGCATGATCTGATACGTTTCAATGGCCTCTGTGGAGTGCGCCATGTGATTTACCAAATGGTTCAAATAGGGAAGGGTGCTTTCTGCAATTACTTCAGAGTCGGATTTTTCGATTTGAACGGCCACTTCGCGCACCGGGCGGATGATTTTTCGCAGATAGTTAATCTGCATTTTATACTCGTAGATTTCCGAGAGAGGATCTTGATCGTCTTTCAAAAATCGATTTTCCAGCTTTTCTATTCGCCCGCCAAACATCTCAATGATCAAAATGTAGTTGTCGATGATCACGTCCATGATGGCATAGGCCAAATAATCGGGTCCATTTGTTCTGATGCGTGTATTTGGTCGCTTTAGCCGTTCCCGAATCGGATTAAATACGTCACCTTCCAATCCCTCTTGAAAAGTGAGAAGGAAGTTTCGACCAATCACGACATTGATATGCTCGGTATAGATTTTCCCTGATTTGGGATTGTGAGTGAGCATTTTCAGCGAGATGAACATATGGTCATCATATTCTTCCATGCGTGGCGACTGATGAAAATCATTCAGCCCTTCTACGAGCAACGGGTGAAGGCTGAAGGCTTCTACCAGTCCGTTTAGGCACTCTTCATCGTCCCCTTCCATGTTTACCCATAGCGTAGAGTCGGAAGTCAACAGTTGGGGTAGCTCGGCAGGCTTCAAAAACTGAAACTGATCTATTTGCTCGGCAGAATAACGAAAAACTTCAAGCTCGTGGAAGGTACTCAAGGCGGTGTGTGATTTAGGTTAGGTGGTTTGGAGGAAAGGCAGGTCATACCCGCGTATCCAACCAGCGGAATGTCCGGTTGATTATTTTAAGGGCAATTTTGATTTTTTTCACGTTGATCATTTCGTGCGATTCGTCATACATCGTGACGCCATCAGCAAATAAAAAAACTTGAGGAAATTCGTCAGAAACACCCGCCGCGTCAGTGACCTCAGTTGCCACGTCTTTTTGATGCAGCACATCTACAAGATACAGGTCTAGGATTTCGGGTGAAATATTCCAAGTGGCCTCCAAATCCTGTTTCACCCGCACACTCTCAGGGGAGGTAGGCCGATGCTTAAAAATCAACACAGGTTTCTTACGAGAACCCTCTACGATGTTCTCGAAATCGTCCACGTCTTTAATGCTCTTCCATTGCAAGGATGGGTAGCTCATGCGTTTAAAATCAAGTCAAACAATACCAAAAGCTCTGTGGTTGGAAGTTAATCGGACTTAAAGCTAATTAATATAGCACCCTAAATCTAAGCGTGCCTTTTATCTTTTTCAAATCTTTTTTTACCCCCGGCTCATAGTCTTTGTCGATATCCGTAATCACATAACCGATTTTTTCGTTCGTTTTAAGGTATTGCCCCACGATATTGATCCTGTGCTCGGCCAAAATACGGTTGATTTCTGCCAATACTCCCGGCTCATTGCTGTGTACATGTATAAACCGATGAGCATCTTTAAGCTCAGGTAATGACAGATTGGGGAAGTTAACACTGTTGGCGGTCGAGCCGGTGTTGATATAGTCGATGATTTTATTGGGAACAAACTCAGCAATGCTTTCCTGCGCCTCTTCAGTGCTGCCGCCAATATGAGGGGTTAGAATAGTGTTGGGCAGTCCGATGAGTTCGCTAACGAACGGATCGTTGTTGTTTTTTGGCTCCTCGGGAAAGACATCCACACTTGCACCTGCCACCTTTTTAGCTAGAATGGCAGCCCGAAGTGCTTGGATATCCACCACATGTCCACGGCTCAAATTGATGAATACCACACCGGTTTTCATTGCCTCAAAAGCCTTTTGATTGATGAGATTCAGGTTGCTCGCACGTCCATCCACGTGCAGCGACACCACATCGGACACGCGCAGAAGTTCTTGGAGCGATGACATCCGTTGGGCATTGCCTAAGGCCAATTTCTCCTCAATGTCGTAATAACAGACCTTCATGCCTAAGGCTTCTGCTAGGACAGAAAGCTGAGAGCCAATGTTGCCATAACCCACAATTCCGAGTGTTTTGCCTCTTATTTCTTTACTTCCCTCGGCGGACTTGTCCCATTTACTTCGATGCATACCGGTTGACTTGTCGGGGATGTTCCTGAGTAGCATGATCATCTCGGCAATGGCCAACTCTACCACCGAGCGTGTATTGGAAAATGGCGCATTGAAAACCACAATTCCCTTATCTAAACAAGTACTCAAATCAATTTGATTGGTACCGATACAAAAGGCACCAACCGCCAGCAGACGTTCAGCATGAGCCAAAACCTTCGCTGTAACATTCGTTTTTGAGCGGATGCACAGGATAGATACATCCTTTATGGCCTCTATCAGTTCGTCCTCGTTCATGGCCGAGGTATGGTATGTCACGGTGTATCCTTCGTGCTTTAGCTTTTCGAATGCGTGGGTGTGGATGTTTTCCAAAACCAATACATTGATGCGGTTTTTGGGATAGGAGAGGGCTCGTTCCATATTATTTATAAAGAGAAATTCATCCAAGTTAGGCGCTTCATGATCGGCATGCTCCAGCACGCGTGCACGTCTCACATTTTCGGTGAAGGCGTAAAATTTGTGTGCTATGCCCGCTTTCTTGATTTCGTAATCGGTATAACCATCGCCAAGCACAAAGATTTCACCTTGCAAATTGAGTCGCCTGATTTGCTCCGGTTTGCCGTTGTTGGTAGCTAATAGATTCGTCTCATCAAATCCAATGATGCCGCCTTTTTCATCGTATTTGAAGGAATTGGCAAAAACCTGACTGCTTTGAATGTTGAAATTCTCAACGATTGGGTCAATGAAATCTTTGAATCCATTGGACACGATCAGGATTTGAGAGGCATATTTCTTCAGAAATTCTTTGTTTCTATTGAATGAATCTGAGACTTGACTGCTTAGGCGATCCACCAATATCGGAATGTGCGCTTTGTGTGCTTCCAAAAGGGCGATTCGGCGTTTGAGCGACTCTTGAAAAGAGATTTCACCGTTCATTCCCAAGTCAGTGATGACTTTGATTTCTTGTAAGCGATCATCGCGCTCGGGACGGCCATCGAGAGAGATTTCACAGAGCACATCCAGCGCTTCTACTTTCGTGAACGTGCTGTCGAAATCGATAATAAAGTATTGTTGCTTTTGCATAATTTCACCACTCAACCAAATCAGACGTGATCAAAACGCCTTTTTTTCTTAAATCTCTTTTTTACTCCTTACTTCTGCTCATTCCCTTATCCACGCTTTGGGGTCAATCTGCCGATAACCTCGAAAGTAGAATCGACAGTGTGGTTTCGGGTGCTATTCAGCAAAGAGCATTTCCGGGGTGTGTTGTTTATGCTGCCCACAAAGGAAAACCATTTTTTTTAAAAGCGTATGGCCATCATACATACGACAGCCTGATTCCGACGCAAATCGGCTCCATTTACGATTTGGCATCATTGACCAAAGTGACCGCAGCGGGACTCTGCTTAATGAAGTTGTACGAGGAGGGCAAGATTCGTTTGGATGATCCACTCTCTCTACACGTGCGTGGGTTAAACGATACCGTAGGAGCACTGACACTTCGAGAGTTAATGACTCATCAATCCGGATTGCCTCCCGGGTTCGCATTCCACCGACGCATTCTTCCGGAGGAATCATCTTCGGCGCGCCTGGATGCCTTACAAAGGCGGAGATACAAGAAAATGAAGGATATCCTAAACAATGAGGTGTCCGCCTTGGGTGTGAAGCAATTCACCTATTCGGACCTTTTTTTTCTGCTCGTTCCCGAATTAGTGGAGGAGGCCAGTGGTGAGACGTATGAAGACTATCTGAATAATCATTTTTATCAATCGTTAGGCGCATCTACCTTGGTATTCAATGCCGGACAGACATTTCCTTTGTCACGCATTGCTCCTACGGAATACGATAGTCTTTACCATGGCCATCTGATTCACGGCAAGGTGCATGACGAAAGTGCGGCACTCATGGGAGGGGTGTCAGGTAATGCAGGTCTATTCGGATCTGCGCAGGATGTGGCGCGTGTTTGGCAAATGATACTCAACAAAGGAGAATATAATGGTGTAGAATACTTGCGTCCCGAGACAGTGGTTCGATTTACTCGGCGGCACTTTGTCCATACGCCCAATCATAGGGGACTCGTCTTCGACAGACCTCCACTTTTGTACGATTCTCTGAAAAGCCAAATAGCCGCTGCTTCAAGCGCGTGGAGTTATGGGCACACAGGATTTACCGGCACCATGGTATGGGCCGATCCTGAAAATGACCTCCTGTTTATTTTTCTGTCCAATCGCGTGCATCCATCGCGCACACCGAACCGACTGAACGAGTTACGGGTGAGACCCGTTTTGCATGCCTATTTCATGGCGTTTTTGAATTCGAAAAATGGGGTTAATTATTTAAAATGATTCTAAATAGAATAACTCAAAAGAATACGCTCAGAATTAATCGATTGATTTTCAATCTTTTATTTGGATATCATTTAGATTGTCCAAAAATCCGCGTTTAGGTGTTGATTTCGTGTTGTGAAAAAAAGAAGCCGAATGCTACATTTGTACGGGATTGATTCAGAAATTGAATTTAATGTCGATTAAACCAACCTACATGACCCGACCTTATCGCTGGGTTGCCTATTGTTTGGCAATTCTTTTTTCGACCCTTGTCAGCGCGCAGGCTATCTCTGAGGAAGCTGACGTAGTAGCTGCAGGAGAAGCGCTCTTTACAGCCAATTGCAAGCAGTGTCACCAAGTTCATAAAAAAGTGATCGGACCGGCCTTGTCCGGTGCTACCGACAGACTGGAAGTGTCTTGGCTTATTCCTTGGATCAAGAATTCACAGAAGGTGATTGCCAGTGGTGATCCGTATGCGGTGAAGCTGTATGAAGAATATGGCAAAGCGCAGATGCAATCATTTAATCTGGCTGATGCTGAAATCATGTCCATTTTGGCTTACATCAAAGCCGAAACGGTAAAGGGTCCTCCGAAGGAAGAGGTTGTAGTTGTAGCTGATGGTGGATCAGGCACCAGTGATAGTTCCGCAGACTCGGGTTACCTAACAGCCGTTTTAGTTGTGCTTGTAGTCGTTTTAGTTCTGATTTTGGTGGTTTTAGGACTCATTGTTTCAGTTCTTACGAAATACCTCAACGAGCAAAAAGACTTAGACCCTGTAGATGCGGAAGTCGTCAACCAACGCATCGACATGATGGCTTTCCTGAAAAGCAACGCATTCGTTGGGATTGTAGTGTTCTTCTTTACTGCACTTGTGCTAAAGACTTTAATTGATGGGGCATTTACCATTGGTGTGCAGCAAGGATATCAGCCTACCCAACCCATTGCTTTTTCTCATAAGCTTCATGCAGGTCAGTTCCAAATTGATTGTAACTATTGCCACACAGGCGTTCGCAAGAGTAAGTCAGCCAATATCCCTTCGCCTAACATTTGTATGAATTGCCATTCGGTGATCAAAAATGTGGGTGGTCAGCCGGGTGTGTCTGCTGAGATTAGTAAGATTTACGCTGCGATAGACTTCAACCCTGAAACCGGCGAATATGGAAAGAACACCAAGCCAATAGAATGGGTAAGAATTCATAACCTTCCTGATTTGGCTTATTTCAACCACGCGCAACACGTGGATGTGGCCGGGTTAGAGTGCCAAACATGTCACGGACCTATTCAAGAAATGGATGTTGTGTATCAATACTCAAATCTGACCATGGGCTGGTGTATCAACTGTCATAGAACGACCGAAGTAAACGCCAAGGATAACGCCTATTACGACAAATTGGTGAAGTTGCACAAGGAGAAGAGTAAAGAGCCAATGAAAGTGGAAGACATTGGTGGATTGGAATGTGCCAAGTGCCACTATTAAAATACGTGTACTGACCTATTATGAAAGAAACAAAGCAATACTGGAAGGGGTTAGAACAGCTAGCCAACACACCTGAATTCCAGAAGAGAGCTAAGAAGGAGTTTTCTGATTATTTGCCATACAAAGATGGCGTGATGACAGAAGAGCCCACGCGCAGAGATTTTCTCAAGATGATGGGATTCAGCGTGGCGGCCGTGTCTTTGGCAGCTTGTGAGGCGCCAATCAGAAAGGCCATACCTTATGTGAACAAACCGGTGAACGTGGATCCGGGAGTGGCTAACTATTATGCCTCCACCTTTGTGAGCGGTAGTGATGTGACCAGCGTAGTGGTAAAGACGCGCGAAGGACGTCCCATAAAAGTTGATGCCAATAGTTTGTCTCCCTTAGGAGCCGGTACCACCCCGCAGATTGAAGCTTCAGTTCTGTCGCTCTATGATGAGCAGCGCCTAAAAGGCCCCATGGCCTCAGGAAAGGGCGTTTCTTGGGATGAAATTGATCAAAAAGTAATGGCGGGCATAGCCGCTTCCGGCAAGGTAGCCTTAGTTACACATTCCGTAAGCAGCCCCTCCACACAGGCTTCAATAGATGCCCTTATTGCCAAATTCCCGAATATCAGTCAAGTATCTTACGATGCAATTTCCATGCACGGAGCGTTGGAGGCATACGCGAGCGCTACCGGTACTCGAGCCATCCCTTTGGCGGACTACTCAAAGGCAAAAACAATCGTTTCGATTGGTGCGGATTTTTTAGGTAGTGGGCCCAATGCAACACTTCATCAGAAGCAGTTTGCAAGCACAAGAAAACTAGGTAAAGGCAAAAAGGAGATGTCAAGGCTTTATGCGTTTGAATCCATTCTGTCTTTGACAGGAGCCAATGCCGATTATCGAACCCCCATTAAGCCATCGCAAGAAGGCGCATATGTGGCCAATTTATACAATTTGATAGCCTCTAAGGCAGGTGGCGTTACGGTTAATGCCGGCAGTGTCGCTGATCGTGTGAACTTGGAGAAAGCAGCTAAAGATTTGCTAGCATCCAATGGAGCGGCTATTGTGGTGGCAGGTTCAAACGATCCGGCCGTTCAGACGCTTGTCATTGGGATAAACAATATGTTGGGTAGTTATGGTACAACCCTGTCTACCACGGCTCTTTTAAATACGCGAAAGGGTAATGACGAGGCAATGAAGAATTTGATTGCTGAGTTGAAGTCAGGTGCTACTGGCGGAGTGATTTTCTACAATTGCAATCCGGTTTATGACCATGCGATGGGCAATGAATTGGAGAAGGCACTTTCTGCGGCCAAGCTTTCGGTTTCTACGTCTGATCGTATGGACGAAACAACCGCCTTGGTACAGTATGTAGCTCCTGATCATCACTATCTCGAATCATGGAATGATTTCGAAGCAGTGACGGGTCATTTCACACTTTCACAGCCAACAATTAAGAATATCTTCAATACGCGCCAAGCTCAAGATTCTTTCTTGATTTGGAGTGGCAGCCAAACGAATTTCTACGATACCCTTCGTGCCAATTGGGAGGCGAGATACGCTTCGGCTACAGGATATCTGAGTTTTGATCATTTCTGGGATAAGACGTTGCAGGATGGGGTGTTCCAATCACCTTCGACAACAGCAATTGCTATAGCTTCTTTGGATGTGAATACAGCGGCCGCAGCGATCAAGTCTGGTGGGGGAACTGGCTTTGAACTCGTCATTTATCAAAACGCAGCTTTGGGTGATGGACGTCAAGCCAATAACCCTTGGTTGCAGGAAATGCCTGATCCGATATCAAAAGCGTGCTGGGATAATTATGTAACCATTTCCCCGATGGATGCGGATGGAAAGTATGAGTACGATCCGGAGCGCATGGTAGCCAAGGTGGCAACTTTGACCGTAGGAGGAAAGACTTTTGAAGTACCTGTATTGCCACAGCCTGGACAAGCACCTGGAACATTGGGTATAGCGCTTGGATATGGCCGCACGAAGGCAGGTAAAGTTGCCGATGGTGTAGGTGTGAATGCTTATCCTATGCTCGATGCAAGCGGCAAATCAGTGGTTTTCACGCGCACGGGTGCAACTCTGTCTGATGCCACCGGCACTCAGTCAGTAGCACAAACACAAACTACCCACACTGTAATGAGTCGGGGCAATGTGATTCAGGAAACGACACTTGGAGAATATTTGAAAGATCCATTCTCCGGAGTGGATGAAGTGAAAATTAGTTCACTCAAGGGTAAGGAGCATCCGTACGCCATCACACTATGGCAAGGACATGAGTATCCTAACCATCATTGGGGAATGACAGTGGACATGAATGCGTGCAATGGATGTGGGGCTTGTACGATTGCATGTCAGACAGAGAATAACATTCCTGTAGTAGGTAAGCAAGAGGTGTTGAACAGACGTGAAATGCATTGGATACGCATTGATCGTTATTTCAGCCATAATTCAAATGACCTCCCTGAATCCAAGAAGAGTGTTCGCGAACTAACCCGAAAGGAATTTGCTGCAGCTGTCAATCCGGAGGTGACCTTCCAGCCGATGATGTGCCAGCAGTGCAACAACGCCCCGTGTGAGACAGTTTGTCCCGTTGCTGCGACTACCCACAGTACGGAAGGGCTTAATCAAATGGCATATAACAGATGTATTGGTACACGCTATTGCGCCAACAACTGTCCTTACAAAGTGCGTCGCTTTAATTGGTTTAAGTATCACGACAATGAGCAGTTCGATAAGAACATGGCCATGAATAACGATTTGGGTAAGATGGTACTGAATCCTGACGTGACCGTCCGCTCACGAGGTGTTATGGAAAAATGTTCATTCTGCGTGCAGCGAATTCAGGCAGGCAAGCTGAAGGCTAAGCAGGAGGGAAGAAGACCTGTAGACGGAGAAATTAAAACAGCTTGTATGTCAGCATGTTCGGCCGGAGCATTGATTTTCGGTGATATGAAAGATCCCGCAAGCCAGATTAGCCAAGTTTTGGAAATAGAAAACAAACCAAAAATGGTAACTGCCAAAGAACCACGTGCTTACCATGTTTTGGAAGAACTCAGAGTCATGCCGAATGTGTGGTATCTGAGAAAAGTTAGAAATAAAGACGAACAAAAAGATAAAGCAGAAGCCTAATGAGTAGTGCAGAGTCAGCAATAAGAGAACCGCTAATCACGGGTGGAAAGACCCTCCATGATGTGACTGTCGATATCGTCGGCAGGGTAGAGGAAAAACCATCGCCACTTTGGATGATGGCCATGGCTGTATCGTTGGCCTTACTGGCGGTTGGCCTTTATGCCGTGTACCTGCTTCTATGGCACGGGATCGGCATGTGGGGACTGAACAAAACAGTAGGTTGGGCTTGGGATATCACAAACTTCGTTTGGTGGGTGGGTATCGGTCACGCCGGTACGCTTATTTCAGCCATCTTGCTTTTGTTCCGTCAGCGATGGAGAATGTCCATCAACCGAGCGGCGGAGGCGATGACCATCTTTGCGGTAATTTGTGCGGCTTTGTTCCCCATATTGCACACGGGTCGTCCATGGCTGGCCATTTATTGGATGTTCCCGCTTCCTAATACGTTCGGATCACTTTGGGTGAATTTTAACTCTCCGTTGCTTTGGGACGTATTCGCGATTTCCACGTATTTCTCGGTTTCACTAGTATTCTGGTACTTAGGTTTGATTCCGGATTTTGCTACAATCAGAGATCGCGCACAGAATAAAATTTCAAAAGCTATATACGGTGCATTGAGTTTCGGATGGACAGGAGGTGCCAAGTCTTGGTCACACTATGAAACCGTAGCGTTGATTTTGGCAGGTTTGGCCACTCCACTCGTGTTGTCTGTACACACCATTGTATCTTTTGATTTTGCTACATCGGTTATACCCGGTTGGCACACTACGATCTTCCCTCCGTATTTCGTGGCGGGTGCGATCTTCTCCGGTTTTGCGATGGTGTTAACACTGTTGCTAGTTACCCGAAAGGTGTATCGTTTGGAAGATTACATCACGATTGGTCACATCGAGATGATGAACATTGTTATCATTATCACGGGTTCGATTGTAGGGGTAGCGTATATCACTGAGTTTTTCATTGCGTGGTACTCCGGTGTGGATGCTGAACAATATGCATTTCTAAACAGAGCTACGGGACCTTACTGGTGGGCATATTGGTCAATGATGACTTGTAATGTTATTTCACCACAACTTTTCTGGTTCAAGAAGATTAGAACGAATCTGGCAGCCACATTTATCATTTCCATCATCGTGAATATTGGCATGTGGTTCGAGCGCTTTGTAATCATTGTGACTTCCCTTCATAGAGATTATCTACCATCGAGTTGGGCTATGTTTTACCCGACCAAAGTTGATATAGGTATTTATGTGTTCACCTTCGGTGTTTTCTTCACAGCGTTCTTCCTCTTTGCGAAGTTCTTCCCTGTGATCAACATCGCAGAGGTTAAGAGTATTTTGAAAGTAACAGGCGAGAAAAAATAAGAAGATGTCTAACGGAACTAAATACGTATTGGGCGTTTACGAAGATGAAGATGTGCTGTTGGATGCCATCCGAAAAGTTCGGAGCAGCGGAGTGAAAATCGAGGAAGTTTACTCCCCATTTCCTGTGCACGGTATAGAAGATGCATTGGGCTACAAGCGCTCTTGGTTGTCTATTGCCGCCTTTTTATTTGGAATGTTAGGAACCTCCCTAGCATTGACCATGCAGATAGGTATGATGGGGGTTGATTGGCCAATGATCATTGGTGGAAAAGACTTTGTTCCTCTTCCGTCCTTCATTCCGGTAACTTTTGAAATGACAGTATTATTGGCCGCATTTGGCATGGTAGGAACCTTCTTTGTCATTGCGAATCTTAAGCCTTGGGGAAAACCACGAATCTATGATATCCGAATCACCGATGACAAGCATGTGATGGCTGTGGATCTAGATGCCAATAGTAAGTCAGAGGCTGATATTAAGAAGATTCTTCAGGAGAGTGGCGCTTCGGAAGTAAACAATAAAACATTTGAATAAGGTCATGGTGAAATTGATGAATAAACTGGCCGTTGTTGGAATCTTGGGAGTGCTGCTCTCGGGATGTGTGGCTAAGGGCGAGCATCCGGGGATGGAGTTTTCTCCTCAAATGTATCACTCCAGGGCTTATGAGCCATTGACTCAAATTACGGATGAAAGTCAAGGAAATTGGCTGGATTCCAATGAGGCCGACAAACATGGTGAATTTTATAACTCCAATCCATACAATCCCTATTTGATGACAATGCGTGAACCTGTACCCGGTACAGTGGCTCGCGGTGCGACTATACCTTATAGAATACCTAAGGATGATTTGGCGGCTGCTGCAGCCGTTCAGAACCCATTCGAAGGTAATGCGGATGTTGTGGCAGACGGACAAGCACTTTATGCCCGTTTCTGTCAGCATTGCCATGGTGCCAAGGGACAAGGAGATGGATTGGTTGGACAAGTTGTTTTGGGTGTGCCGGCATACAATGCGGGTGCTACTAAGGATCTGCCAGCAGGACATATTTTCCATGTGATTACGCATGGTATCAGACGAATGGGTGCACACGGTTCGCAGTTGAGCGAAGAGGAGAGATGGAAGATCGTGTCTTATGTACAAACATTGCAAAAACAATAAAATCTAACCGACGTGAATACGGGAGAAGAACGTTTTGAATTTACCGCAAAGGCCAAGAAGAATTTGATCATCACCGTCGTGGTGGGATTGATATTGGCTGTGATTGGTGTGGTGGCCCTTCAAAAGGGCGAGGGGCATGGAGATGCGTCTCATGACAAAGTAGAAATGAGCCACGAAAGTGGAGGACTTGGAGAGGCAACTGCCGGTGAGGCGGCAGCAGGGCATCATGGGTCGCCCTCATGGTTGAAACGAGTCTACTCAAACCTCTGGATAAACACCATCTTTTTTGCAGGTGTAGGGCTTATTGGCGTTTTCTTTTTTGCTATTCAATATGCAGCTCAAGCAGGATGGTCAGCAGGGATCAAGCGAATTCCATTGGCCTTTGGTTCGTGGTTGCCTATTGCTTTTGTTTTAATCGTAATAACGTATTTCTTAGCCGGTCATGATTTGTTTCACTGGACACACGCCGGTCTTTACGATGTGAACGGTGCAGATTTTGATAAAATCATTAATAAGAAAGGTAGTTACTTCTTCTTCCCACTAGAGAACGGGACTTTCCCCGCCTTCTGGTTTGGTAGACTGGTACTCTTCTTTGGTGTGTGGTATTGGTTATTCACACGCCTAAGGAAATTGGCTTTCCAAGAAGATTTGGAAGGGGGCACGGAGAGATGGTATAAGATGCGCAAATTGTCTGCAATCTTCCTAGTGTTCTTTGCTTTCTCCTCTTCAATGGCTGCTTGGGACTGGGTGATGTCTATCGACACGCACTGGTTCTCCACCATGTTTGGCTGGTATAATTTCGCGAGCTGGTGGGTGGCAGGTTTGGCTTTGACCACTTTCATCGTGATTACTTTGAAAGATCATGGATATTTATCCATTGTGAATCAAAACCATATTCATGATCTGGGTAAGTTCGTATTCGCATTTAGTATTTTCTGGACATACATCTGGTTTAGCCAATTCTTATTGATCTATTACGCACACATTCCCGAGGAAACAGTGTATTTCATGGATCGTTGGAAGGGGCCGTATGCAGGGTTTTTCTACTTCAATTTGATCATCAATTTCTTCTTTCCTTTCTTGATGTTGATGACCAGAGATGCTAAACGTCACGCTAGAATTCTAAAGGTAGTTTGTCCTGCCATCGTCTTCGGCCACTGGTTGGATTTCTATCTGATGATCACGCCGGGAACAATGAAGTTCGATGGAGGGTTTGGATTCCTCGAAGTGGGCATGTTGATGGTATTTATTGGTGCGTTTCTGTTCGTAGTTTTGAGACATTTGGCGAAAGCACCTCTCTATGCCAAAAACCACCCGATGTTGAATGAAAGTTTACATCACCATATCTAATAACTGAAAGAAGATAACGATGCTTAACACAATATTCATAGTAGCAGTAGTCCTGATCATCGCGGTAGTATTGGTGATCTTCAGGGTGTCAACGCTTGTGGGCATAGTCCGCGGCGAAAGCAAAAAACAAGTGTCCTCAGGCAATAAGATGCAAGCAACACTTTTGCTTTTATTTCTGATTGCCGGACTAGGTGCTTTCTTCTATTACTCTTTCTTCGGAGGTGTATCTCCTTACGTGTTGCCTGTTGCTTCAGAGCAAGGTGTGGTGACTGACAATTTGTTTTGGATAACAATGGCCATTACGGTTTTTGTTTTCATTGTCACGCATATTTTCCTTTTTGGATTTGCCTTTAAATATCAGCATAAGGAGGACCGACAGGCGGATTACTATCCGCACAACAACAAGCTGGAGGTTATTTGGACAGTAATCCCCGCGATTGTTTTGGCTACTTTAATATTCACTGGATTGAAGGCATGGAATAAGGTCACAGGGCCTGCACCTGAAGGAGCTGAGGTGATTGAGGTTATGGGATATCAATACGCTTGGGCGTTCCGATATGGTGGTGAGGATGAAAAAATTGGGGCATATAATTATCGAAAAATCGATTTAACCAATCAAATGGGAATTGATTTTACGGACAAGGATAATTTTGACGATTTCATGGCAGGGCAATTGGTGCTTCCAAAAGGTCGTCCGGTTGAGTTGAAAATTAGAGCTAGAGACGTTATTCACTCGGTCTATAATCCGCATTTCCGCATTCAAATGAATGCTGTGCCCGGTCACCCAACACGTTTGTGGTTTGTGCCTACTAAGACTACCGATGAAATGCGAGCAATTACGGGCAAGCCGGCATTTGACTATGAATTGGTTTGTAATAAAATATGCGGAAAAAACCATTATGGAATGAAAGCCATTATCAAGGTGGTGGAAGCCGAAGAGTATGATAAGTGGTATGCATCGCAAGCGGCATGGTTGAATGGCAACCCTGAGTACTTGGCATCTGTACCTGAAGATTTGAAAGAGGCAGCAAAAATTGCAGCAAAGATTCAAGATGTGGCTCAACCGGTGGCTGAAGAAGCTGCTGCGCCTTCAGAGCCCGTCACTGAAGTAACTGGTGAAGTAGTAGAAACATCGAAATTATAATTGAAAGACATGTCAGCAACTGGCGCACATAGCACGCACGATGATCATGCACATGATGAGCATCATGAGCAAGGCTTTATCTCTAAGTATATTTTTTCTACAGATCACAAGGTAATTGCGAAGCAATTCCTCATTACAGGAATTTTTTGGGCCATTCTTGGAGGAGCCATGTCGGTTATTTTCCGACTTCAATTGGGTTTTCCTGGAACAAACCTGAGTTGGTTGAAGCCAATTTTGGGTAAGTGGATATCTGAGACAGGACAAATTGACCCGGAATTCTATTTGGCTCTTGTTACGATGCACGGCACCATCATGGTGTTCTTCGTTTTGACTGCCGGATTGAGTGGTACGTTTTCAAATTTCTTGATTCCCTTGCAGATTGGTGCGCGTGACATGGCCTCCGGGTTTATGAACATGCTTTCGTATTGGTTTTTCTTCCTTTCTAGCTTGGTCATGTTCATTTCTTTATTCATGGAAACCGGACCTGCTGCCGGAGGATGGACGATCTATCCACCGCTAAGTGCCTTACCTCAGGCCATTCAGGGGTCGGGGATCGGTATGACGTTGTGGCTGGTGGCAATGGCTTTGTTTATAGCTTCTACTCTTTTGGGTGGTATTAACTACATCACTACTGTAATAAACATGCGTACGGAGGGTATGACCTTCGCGCGTATGCCGCTTACAATTTGGGCTTTCTTTATTACGGCTGTAATCGGGTTACTTTCCTTCCCTGTGTTGCTATCGGCGGCCTTACTGCTCATTTTTGATCGTTCGTTTGGTACTAGCTTCTATCTTTCTGAGATTTTCATCAACGGAGAAGCTCTACCAAATCTTGGTGGTAGCCCTATTCTTTATCAGCACCTTTTTTGGTTCTTGGGACACCCCGAAGTTTACATTGTGTTGCTACCGGCATTAGGCATCACCTCTGAAATTATTTCTACGAATTCTAGAAAGCCAATTTTCGGTTATCGAGCGATGATCGGATCCATGTTGGCTATTGCCTTCTTGTCTTTCATCGTGTGGGCGCACCACATGTTTGTGTCCGGATTGAATCCATTCTTGGGTGGTGTATTCATGTTACTTACGTTGATCATTGCCGTGCCATCCGCTGTGAAGGCGTTTAACTACATCACCACGTTGTGGAGAGGAAACATAGTGTTTACTCCGGGTATGTTGTTTTCGATAGGGTTGGTATCCTTCTTCATATCGGGAGGACTTACCGGATTATTCTTGGGTAATGCTGTGGTAGATATCAATCTGCACGACACCTATTTTGTGGTGGCTCACTTCCACTTGGTAATGGGAAGTGCCTCTTTCTTTGGATTGTTGGCGGGGGTTTATCATTGGTTCCCTAAGATGTTTGGTCGCATGATGGATGATAAGTTGGGGAAAATTCACTTCTGGTTGACCTTCATTGGTGTATATCTCGTGTTCTTCCCACTTCACTACATTGGGATGGCCGGATTCCCTCGACGATATTATTCATTCACGAGCTTTGATTCGTTCAGCACGCATGTGGATTTGAATATGTTCGTGACGATTGCGGCAGCCATAACTTTTGCTGCACAGTTTATCTTCCTGTTCAATTTCTTCTATAGCATCTACAGAGGCCGAAAGGCACCAAATAACCCTTGGAGATCAAATACACTTGAGTGGTCTACTCCGCGTGTGCCAGGGCACGGTAACTGGATGGGTGAAATACCTAAGGTTTATCGTTGGTCGTATGACTATAGCAAGCCGGGATCCAAGGAGGATTTTATTCCTCAGTACATTCCATTGTCGCATACGCCTGAGTCTAATTTGCCTCATGAGGTAGAAGAGGCCAAGAAGGAAGAACTAGCTGGTGTTCATATCCCGCATGTCGAACCCCAAAAGGTTTCTGAGATTTAATACAGCCACACTGGTATCAGTCTATGTATTGATACTGGTGGGTGCTATTGTGCGCAGTTTAGGAGCCGGCATGGGCTGCCCTGACTGGCCAAAATGCTTTGGTTCCTACATACCTCCCTCATCTGTTTCAGGACTTCCTACCGATTATGAGGAGTTGTTTCTAGAGAAGCGATTGGAAAAGAATGCGCGTTTGGCTTCTACCTTGGATGCGCTAAGTTGGGATAAGCTGGCAGATCAGGTTCGATCTGATAAGCGGGTAGGAGAAACACAATCTTTTGACGCCACCAAAGCGTGGATAGAATATGTCAATCGGATCATCGGGGTGCTTATAGGTATTTTCGTCTTTTTCAACATGATTTTTTCGTTTGCCTATCGCAAAGAAAATCTGTGGATACCACTGCTGGGGTTATTCATTTTGTTGTTGACTGTCTTTCAAGGCTGGGTTGGTTCGCTGTTGGTGTCTACCAATTTATTGCCGGGATTCATAACGTTTCATATGATGCTGGCACTGCTGATGGTTGTTCTCTTGCTATATCAACGGCTTCTAGTGGAAATGCGTGAGCCTTACATGGTGCTTCCTGCGCTTAAATGGGTATTGGGCATCTTTTTTTTACTGCTACTTCCTCAGGTAATTACCGGCACTATGACGCGTGAGCAAGTAGATGTTTTATTTGCTGAAGGGGTAGGCAGAGCGGATGTAGGTGCATCTTTGATGGGTTCTTTTTTTGTGCATCGCAGTTATTCTTGGATTTTATTGTTAATGGCGGTCATTGCATATATTCTTTTGAGAAAAAATGGACTCATGACATGGTCTTGGGTGATGCTGTCTATGGTTTTGGGTGAGGTTTTGATCGGTATTTGTTTGGTGTATTTGGCCATGCCTGTGTTCTTACAGCCTATTCACTTGTTGCTCGGAACAGCACTTTTCGGAGCGGTATTTTACTTATTTTTACGACTAAAAATGGTGAAGGCATAATGCAGGCAGTAGAGCTACATGGGAGCTGTGTGAAGGCGAAGGCTTATTACGAATTATTGAAGCCGAGACTGTCGTTTTTGGTTGCCTTTTCTTCGGGCTTTGGATATTTGCTCGGTGCTCAATCGTCTATTAATTGGTTGCAATTCGGTATGTTAACGTTGGGGGGCTTTTTGGTCTCCGGAGTGTCGGTGATCATCAACCAAATCATTGAGCGTAAGTATGATGCTATGATGAGCCGGACGCAATCTAGGCCTTTGCCCACAGAACGGCTGTCTGTAGAAGAGGCAGCAATCTTCGGTGCTCTGGTTGGAATTGTCGGATTTGGTTTGCTGTGGTTCAGCACCAACCCCATTACTGTCCTGTTATCAGCCGTTTCCTTCGTTTTATATTCGTTCGTCTACACTCCGCTCAAGCGTGTAGGACCTATAGCGGTATTTGTTGGAGCTATTCCCGGTGCGTTACCTCCGTTTATTGGGTGGGTGGCGGCTACAGGCACGATGGGCTATGAGTCCGGTATTTTATTTGGTATTCAATTTATTTGGCAGTTTCCTCATTTTTGGGCCATTGCGTGGGTTTCTGATGAAGATTATAAAAAGGCGGGCTTTAAGTTATTGCCCGGAGGTGGGGGTAAGGACCTGAATACCGCAGTTAATATCATGATCTACACCTTGTTTTTGTTGCCTTTGGGTGTGTTACCTGCCTTTTTTGGGATTACCGGCGTGACGAGTGCCGTAGTGGCTACCGTTTGTGGAATCTTGTTCCTGGCGCAGACGTTCAGCCTGATGAAAACAAATTCTCGAAAATCGGCCTTGAGAATCATGTTCGGATCATTTATTTACTTGCCGATTGTGCAAATTGCTTTTTTGTTAGATAAATTATAGAAGGATGGAGCCAAACACTGAAATTTCTATTCAGCCGTCAGGGCGCGTGCGGTCAATGAATCCGCAGAAGTTTGCCATGTGGCTGTTTATCATCTCGGTTGTGATGATTTTCGCGTCGCTTACGAGTGCTTACATGGTGAAGAAGGGGGCAGGAAATTGGCAATACATTCAGATGCCGTCGCTCTTTCAGGTCACTTCGGTCATCATTTTATTGAGTAGTGTCTCGATGCATTTCGCCTATTTGGCAGCAAAAAAGAACAATCTTTTCAACATTCGATTGGGTGTGGTGATCACGGGCGTATTAGCGCTTGGCTTTATTTATGGGCAATTGGAGGGCTGGAAACAATTGGTTGGGCAGGGTGCGTATTTCGTTGGTAATCCGGCTAGCTCATTTATTTATGTTTTTACCGGCTTACACATCATTCATTTGATCGGAGGTATTGTATTTTTGAGTATTGTGTTGGTGAGTGCATTTAAGTACCAAGTGCACTCCAAGCGATTGAATAGAATTGAGATGTGTACCACCTATTGGCATTTTTTAGGTGGACTTTGGTTGTATTTATATATATTTTTGATCATCAATAACTAAGACCTAACCTACTTAACTATGGCTGAATCAGCGGTAATTATTGACGGAGAGAACAAAAATCTTTGGGGTGGTGGCGTATCACCTATGAAAGCGAGCTACGGAAAGCTCATGATGTGGTTCTTCCTATTATCAGATGCCTTCACATTTTCGGCACTTTTGATCACCTACGGGTACATTCGCTTCAGCCATCCGGGTTACTCCGGCGAAGTGGCTGATTTCGCATTCTCTCAGGCATACTGGCCAATACCCGAGAAGGTATTTGAAGCTGTGCCATTTTTGCACGGTGTGAATGCCCCGCTCGTATTTGTAGGATTGATGACTTTTATCTTGATTTTGAGCAGCGTTACTATGGTAATGGCTGTAGAAGCAGGTGAGCGCATGGACAGAAAAGGAGTGGAAAAGTGGATGCTTTGGACAATCCTTGGCGGACTTACCTTCTTAGGCTGCCAAGCGTGGGAGTGGTCACACTTTATTCATGGAGCTGATATTAAATTGAATGCTATAGGCAATAGCATTGTAGGTGCAGGATTGACTGGCAATCAATACGGCCCTGCACCATTTGCCGCTTTGTTTTTCTTCATCACCGGATTCCATGGTTTCCACGTGTTTAGCGGGGTGGTGTTCAATTTCATCGTATTCTATCAGGCAACAACGGGCGTGTATGAGCGCAGAGGGCACTATGAAATGGTGGAAAAAATTGGTCTGTACTGGCACTTTGTAGATTTGGTATGGGTATTTGTGTTCACGTTCTTCTATTTGGTTTAACTCATTAATTGCATAAGAAAATGGATCATCATCAGCATGAAGAAGTGGCCGTAAAGCCACTCAACAAATCGAAAGTAAAGGTGTTCTTACGCGTGACCCTCGTGCTCTTCCTGATCACGGTGTTGGAATACATTATTGCATTTACCGTGCCTCACGAATACAAGTGGGCTCGCATTACGATTTTCGTGGCGCTCACGATCGTAAAAGCCTTTTATATTGTGTCTGAGTTTATGCACTTAGGGCATGAGAAGATATCATTGAAAATGTCGATCGTATTGCCGATGGCATTCGTGGCTTTCTTCATTTTCATTATGATATACCAAGGCGGAGCGGTTTTGGAACTATTAACTGGCAGATAACATGGCTGGCGCACGCAAGTCGCTGTTTCGTTTTGCCATACTTATTTTGATAATACCTGTAGGACTATTGCTAGTCCTACATTTTTTTGGAGAAAACCGTATGGAAATTCCCGTATTGGGTTCCATGGAGACGTGTGAGTTGGAGAAGGGGCAGGTGCATGTCTTGATGAGTGGAGAGGCGCTGACCAATCCGGAGCGGAATCAACTTCAGCGTGTTGGCAAGACGCTTGTCGCCAAAGGGTTGACGTTGGATGGGTCTCCAAGAACATGCCTCGGAGATTCCTTAGCCATTTTGATCGTGGATATGCGGCAGCAATTGCGCGGAACGTACATCTTGGAGCAAACGGATATCAACAGGCTGTTTATGGAGTTGGATATTTTACTTATGAATGAACGATATGGAGAAGGGGTATCAAGGTAAACTTTCGGTGTGGATGATAGCAGCAGTTTCGGTATTGGTGCCGGTACTTGTCGCTTTTTTATTTTTTACGCCTGCCAAAATTTCATTGGGCGGTTTCGTCTATGCCTTGCCTCACCTGCATGCGGGTATAAATTCTGCTACCACCATCGTGCTGATTGCTGCCTTGGTGGCTGTTAAATCGGGAAGTATAGAGTGGCACAAATCACTCATGATAGCCGCAGTGGTGATGGGTGCATTGTTTTTGGTCAGCTATGTGATGTATCACTCCAGTGTAGATTCGGTGATTTATGGAGACATGGACAAGGATGGCCTACTGAGTGCTTCAGAGCGTGTATCGGCTGAGGGGAGGGGCACGTATTTGGTTATTTTGATTTCACATATTGTGCTTTCTATTTTCGCTTTGCCACTGGTTTTGGTGGCATTCTTCCTAGCATTGAAGGGCAACTATCAGCGTCATAAAAAGATTGTTCGGTGGGCGTATCCCGTTTGGCTCTATGTGTCTATCACCGGCGTTGTGGTTTATTGGATGGTTCGTCCATATTACCTTTGATGTATGAAGCGGTTGATCACAGTTAGTTTGGTAATGCTTATGCCCCTGATCAATTGGGCGCAGTGTGCCATGTGCCGGATTCAGGTGGAAAATAATGTGAGTGATGGTGGATTGGAAATGGCTCGTGGGTTGAATAACGGCATCCTTTATCTTTTCGCGGCTCCTTATATTGCCATATCGGTGGTCGCCTATTTTTGGTACAAACAAAGTAAAAAGAATGAGCGAAAAGTCAGCCTTGGTAAGCGTTATTGAGGGCAGATGCCCTCAGTGCAGACAAGAAAAAATGTTTGTTTCCGGCCCCTACACTTCCCGATTTTTCCAAATGAACAAAACCTGTGGGCATTGTGGCTTGCAATATGAGCGTGAGCCAGGGTTCTTTTATGGCGCCATGTATGTGAGTTACATTCTGTCGGTGGGTATTCTACTCGTCACGGGAGCCATTGTCTATGTGCTTGGGAATGACCCGGACATATGGGTATACATCGTTTCGGTAGTGTTGATTTCCTTGGCTCTTTATCCCATCAATTTCAGACTATCACGTATTCTATTCCTTCATTTGTTTGCCGGAATGAAATACAATCCTGAAAAGGCTAAATAGTTATCTTTCAGGAAAGTTTGCTCCATGCGTTGGCTTTGGAAAGTCGTTTTAGGTCTTTGGGTAGTGGCGGTCATTCTCATTGGCTTGCATGTCTTTATTGATTGGGACAGGTTGGAACATAATCGCGCCCAAGAGCGCATTGAAAGACTGCTCGCCACACAAAACGAGGTACTTCGAATCCTAGTGAAGGGATTTGAACTCAATGCTGAAATTGATTTTCAGTCGCTTCCCTTCCTCTACCGAGTATACACAAATGGAGAACTTGCCTTGTGGTCTGATAACAAGGCTCTGCCTGCCTATAGTTTATTGCGGCAGCAAGATTCGTTGTATTACCTACAGCATACCACCGGCAAATATGTGGTGCAGCGCAAGTCGGTATTTAAGGACGGTGTACTCACGGAATTTTTCTCTGTCTTGCAACTGCAGCAGGATTTTCAAATTCTAAATAATTACCTGCGCTCCATCCCAAATCAGAAGGTGTTTAATCGTCCGCCATTGCTCATCGATACGGTCACGGAATACCCGATTGACTATAAAGGAAAGGTGCTCTTCGGTATTGTACCATCCGGAAGGGCAGAGACGGTTTTGTTGGCTACCGGCATCTGGATGGTGCTCATTAGTTTTCCTTTTGTGGTGTTTTTTTTCTTGCGCTGGATCCAGTCGCGCTGGCCGAAACACTATCTCGGACTGTCCATCTTGTCATTGGTGATGCTGCGCGCGCTCATGGTTTTGATTGGTTTCCCGGAGCGATGGCTAGAGGAAGACTTGTTCAACGCAACTTTTTACAATTCTTATTTTCTCGATCTGACACTCGGGGATGTGCTGTTCAACATGGCTTTTTTGGTGGTTATAGCTGTGGTGATCCTTCGGCAATTTGGATTGCATGAGGCGCAGACACATTCCAATGTGGCGCGTGTGGTCGGCTTTATCACGGCTACATTACTGGTATACCTCAATGTATACTTCTTCCATTGGAGCTTGAGCGATATGATGGCCAATTCGCAGATCGAATTTGACATTACCAAGTCCATTCAATTTGATTTCACCCGTATGGCTGCCTTGCTGGTGGTCATTCTCTGTTCGGCCTTTTATTTTCTTGTCAATCATCTGCTAGTGAAATGGGTGGCGTATTTACAAGTGCCGGGCGGACTGTATTTATTGGTTCATCTAATTTGCCTTGTCCTTTTTATACAGCTATTTCCTGAGGAGTTCCCCTTGTTCCTATTTCAGTTTGCGTGGTACTGGGTAGCGTATTTATCTGATCTTTCCCTGCGATTTACCATTGTTCGCAAGGTAAGTCTAGAGTATATATTATCCATCGGTGCTATGCTGGCCTTGATCTACGCGTATGTGGTGTACAATTATCACGAGCAAACGGACTTGGAGGCCAAACAGAAATTTGCCAATAAACTGGTGTTGGAAAAGGATGTGCTTGGCGAATATTATTTGAATGAAATCATCGTGGGGTTTCAGGCAGATGCATCTTTCAAGGAGCGACTCAATGGGGGCATTTTCGCCAGACAAAACATCAGGGAGAAGGTGCGGAGGCAGTTTGTTTCTTCCTATTTTGATAAGTATGAGCTGGAATTGCTACTCTTTGGCAAGGACAGCTTGAAACTTGACGAGGAAGGTCCTACGTACGGTTATTTTTTAAATAAATATGCCCGACCGGAGTTCAGAACCGACTATCCGAACATATACCTTGTGAACGATACTGAAAATATCACGCAACGAAAATATGCGTGTTTTTTACCTATTGGACAGGAAGGATTTATCACGATCAGCCTGAATCGCAAACGAAATGTACTTGCCAGTGTCTTTCCTGAGCTTTTGGTAGAAAGTAAATTTGAACAAGAGAAAACCAATACCTACGATTACACCATCTATCGGGATAGCACTGTACTATACGGACAAGGAAGTTTTGGGCATACCAATTACCTCATCGGTGCTGATTTGACGAATCCCGAATTATACAGAAGGGGAATTAGCAAGGATGGGAATAATTTTTATGGTATGCGCACCTCCGACGGTCGCACGATAGTCATCGTTTCGCCTTCCTATCCCAACCGCAACTGGGTGGTGAATTTCTCCTTCGTTTTCCTCATTTATATTTTGGTGATAAGCGTCATCGGTTTGGTTTACCGCTTTGTGCTCAGCCATCGAGCACTTACGCTCGGCAATAAGATTCAGCTGTACTTGGCGTTCGGCTTTTTCATTCCCCTGTTCATTACAGGGTTTGCATTGCTCAACACGCTCAATACAAGTTATCGCGACGAAATCACCAGAAGCTATCTAAAAAAGAGTTTGCGTATTTCAGAAAATTTGGTGTTGCAGACGACTGACTTTGTGGACGGACAAATTGGCTTGACAGCATATGCAAACTATGTGGGTGACGTGTCGGGGTTTGTGCAGGCTGACTTGAACGTGTACAGCGCCGACGGCCGATTGATTACTACCAGTCAGCCGGGCATTTTTGGACTCAATCTGCTCTCAGACCGCATCAATCCGATAGCGCTTGATGCCCTCACCCATGACAATCAAAACATTATTTTGGATGAGTCAATCGGTTTGTTGGAATACAAAACCACTTACACCACTATTTCGGGTTTTTCAGACGGCAAATTGTATGGCATTCTAGCCTTGCCATTTTTTGATTCAAAGAACCACCTGAAACTGCAGCAGCGAGAGGTCTTTGCTGACTTACTTATGATCTTCGCATTAATCTTTTTGATCGCACTCATCTCCGGCAATTACATCTTGAATTTACTCATCGGGCCGCTCAAACTGGTGTCTGATCATATCAAGCGCACCACGCTGGAAGATCACAACGAACCCATTGACTACACCAGCACCGATGAAATTGGCGGGTTGGTGAAGGAATACAACCAGATGCTTTTGAAACTGGAGCGAAACAAGGAGGCATTGGCCAGAAGTCAAAAGGAGTCTGCTTGGAAGGAAATCGCCCGTCAGGTGGCGCACGAGATCAAAAACCCGCTCACACCCATGCGATTGAAAATACAGCAGTTGCAGCGTGACATCCAAGATGAACGAAAGTACGGCGTGTTGGAGTCGCTCTTGGTGCAGATCGATACGCTTAGCCACATAGCCGATTCGTTCAGTGAGTTTGCAAAAATGCCTGCACCTATCAATTCGTATTTTGACTTGCGTGAACCGCTCCATCAAAGTGTGCAGTTGCATCAAGGCAAGGATGTTCTGATATCCATGGATCTGCCTGACGAACCCGTGGTGGTGTATGCCGATCCGAACATTGTGGGGCGCGTCTTCAATAATTTGATTTTGAATGCCATTCAAGCGGTGAAAGACGGTCAGGCAGAGATTGACATAGAGCTGGCCATCGAGGGTGATCAAGCGATCGTGAGTATTCAAGACAATGGTTCGGGCATAGCTGCTGATATTCAGGATAAAATATTTGCCACGTACTTTAGCACCAAATCAACCGGAAGCGGAATAGGACTGGCAGTAGCTAAAAAGGGAATCGAAAATGCGGGCGGCCACATTTGGTTTGAAACAAGCGAAGGGGAGGGCACCACGTTCTTCATTAGCCTGCCTGTGTATGCGCAAGCTTAGCATTCTGTTTTTTTTTATTGTAAGTGGTTCGGCGGTGGGGCAAAACACCACATGCAAATGGATCGTGTCCTCCGTCCAATCTGTGCCTTTAGACACGCTCATTATTGAGCCGGCTTCTGTGCGGGTTTTTCCGGATGTGCCGTTTGAATATAACAAAGCGACCCAATCCATTCGTATACTCGGTCAGGTAGATTCGGTGCGGGTGTGCTACAGGTTCATGTGGCCCGACGTATTCGCCCCGATGTTCATTCGTGACATTACTCAATACGAGGCGTCTCCCGTGCCAAAAGATTACACAAGTGCCGCTCCGCCTTACACAGGCGTCAGCTTTGGTAGTGATGTGCAGAAGTCCGGCTTCATTTCGCGTGGGGTCACCTTTGGCAACCGCCAAAATCTCTTCGTGAACTCTATGCTCAACTTGCAGATGCAGGGCAAACTATCAGACAACCTATACATAGATGCCGTCATCACCGACCAAAACATTCCCTATCAGCCGGAGGGCAACACACAGCAGATTCGTGACTTTGACAATGTCTACATCAAACTTTACAATGATTCCTTTGACCTGACAGTCGGCGATATCGTGCTTACCAATCCGTATCAGGAAGGCTATTTTTTGAAATACTATAAAAACGTGCAAGGTCTGCAATTAAACTATCGCACTAAGGCAGGCCGTTGGAATAGTCAATCGCACATTGCCGCTTCTGCTGCTAAGGGAAAATTTGCCTCTACCATCGTGAAGGCCATCGAAGGATCTCAGGGACCTTACACGCTCAGAGGTCCGAATGGTGAGCGATTTATAGTGGTATTGGCCAATTCGGAGCGCGTGTATGTAGATGGTAAACTGCTTCAGCGGGGGTTTGAAAATGACTATGTGATCGATTATAACTTGGGGCAGGTCACTTTTTCCACCAATGTGCTTATCACGCAGTTTTCAGTCATTCGGGTAGATTTTGAATATGCCGAGCAATACTATGCCCGCACGTCTGTGTCAGCGGCTCAGCGGTTGTCTGATGATAAGTGGGATATTCGGGTAAATTATTATTCTGAAAAGGACAATCAAACAGGCACACTTGGCTTCATACCGGGGGCGGATGATTTAGAAACGCTTCGTTCTATCGGAGATAACCTAGCATTGGCACAGATAAACGGCGTGGATTCTATCGGATTCAACCCCAATCAAATTTTGTATAAACGACTAGACACCCTCGATCTTGACGGAAATGTGCAGTCCATTTTCAAGTATTCTACCAACTCCGATAGTGCCTTTTTTGTGGTAGGATTCAATGAGGTAGGTTTTGGCAATGGTGACTATGTGCTGCTGCGCTCCACGGCCAATGGTCGCGTGTTTCAATGGGTGTCGACGCAGGGTGGCGTTTCGCAGGGGAATTACCAACCGACGCGGCAAGTGCCTTTGCCCATAGCCAAACAAATGATGACCATGGCGGTGGATTACAATTTCAATAAATATGAAAAACTCTCACAGGAATTGGCAGTGTCTCGCTTGGATAAAAACCTGTACTCCAATCTAGATGATGCAGATAATCAAGGACTTGCGTGGATGGGGCACATCCGATCAGCCGGGCGTAGTGCCATAAACGACTACAAACTCACCGCCGAAGTACGCTGGGAGGTAGATCAAGCCACGTTCAATCCGATTGATCGGTACAGACCCATTTTGTTCGATCGAGATTGGGACTATACACCCGACGGTCAGCAGGCTAATGACTACATGATTTGGATCACTGCCGGTATTCGTAAAAATGAACATGAGGATGTAAGCTATCAACTCATGCGGCGCGAGCGTACCAACACTTTTGAAGGCTGGCAACACACGGCCAAGGTGAATCAGCGCGTGGGAAATTTTTACTACAAAAGCGATCATTTTTTGCTCGTCAAGCTCCGCGATACGCTGCGCAGCGAGTGGGTGCGCACCCTCAACGATGTGAGTTACCGTCGTGGCTTTGTGGTGCCCGGCTATATCTTTTCGATGGACAGAAATACGCTTGCCGCCGGAGATAGCATTGTATCTACACAGATGTATTTTGTGGCCAATGAACTCTACCTCACAGGCGCAGATTCCAGCAGAACGAAATTTCGGATCAGCTACCAGCAACGCAAAGACGAGTTGCCACAGCAGGGCAGCATGGAGACCTACACCTTATCTGACAACTATACAGCGGCACTTTCGCGCGATTTTGGCAAACACCAAGTGGGACTTACGGGCACCTATCGCAAAATCAACGATCAACTCAATAGCCTGACAGATGAATGGCTGAATGCACGCACCGATTGGACGGGGCGTTTTGCCAAAGAGCACATCACGCATCGGCTTACCTACCAAATAGGCAATGTGCGTGAACTGCGCCGCGATTTCATTTTTGTGGAAGTTGGCGGCAACCAAGGCACGCACGCATGGCGCGATGAAAATAATGACGGCATCAAAGATCTGAATGAATTCTATGAAGCCGTAAACCCCGACGAACGCCAATATGCGAAGTTTTTCACCCCAACCGATGACTTCATTCAGGCTTTTGAAACACGCTACCAGCACGTGATCGATGGGCGATTTCCGAGCGTGTGGTATGATAGAGGAGGCTTACCGGCTTTTCTTTCGAAATGGTCAGCACAGGCAAGTTTACAAGCGCATTTCAAAACCACCTCGCCTCAAGCCGCCGATCGCCTTAACCCTTTCGACATTGACGAAGAAGGTGTCCACGTGATCTTTGCCTCCAATCGATGGCGCTATGCCGTGTATTATAACCGCACGCGACCGGGATTGGGCTGGGAAGGAAGTTACAGCCTGAGTGAACGCAAGCAACTACTCACCAATGGGTTCGAGCTGGGCACGATGGACGATTGGTTCTCAGCTGTGTCGTGGCGATTCAACCAGACCTATACCGTGCGGTTCAAAAATCAGTGGGGGGCGCAGCAGAACGTTTCCGATTTTTTACTCAATAGAAATCTGAACATCGTGCGTTTTGGACTTGGACCCGAACTGATCTGGCAGCCGCTGAACGCGCTACGGATAATTGGTGAATACAATTTCAGAAGTAAACGAAATCGACAACCAGATGCTCCCGCCGAAACCTCCGATGTGAGCGAATGGCATGGCAACCTCACGTGGACCCAAGGTGCCAAGGGATCGCTGAATGTGGACATACGTTTTTTGAAAATCAGCTACTCCGGTGCGCCCAACACCTACGCAGCTTATCAAATGCTGGAGGCACTTCAGCCCGGTCAAAACACGACTTGGCGATTGGGCTGGCAGCAAATTTTTGGAAAGGGAGTTCAGATGACGCTACAATACAATGGCCGAACGTCCGAAAGGCAGGCACCCATCCACACGGGTACGGTGGTGATGACGGCTTATTTCTAGGATGGTGATTTCTTAGTAAAAAAAACCGCTCATTACTGAGCGGTTTATATTGCCTATTTCAATATGAATTACCACAGCTGTCCAAAACGTTTAGGATTTGGATAAAAGTAGGTCAATAGGCTTAG
>ERZ1066134.94-NODE-94-length-86186-cov-31.022628_pt1 | contig 86186 bp, 84 predicted proteins | sample MGYA00382781_ERZ1066134 | MGnify/ENA primary metagenome ERZ1066134 (study PRJEB33369, sample SAMEA5778364) | biofilm metagenome | biome: Industrial cooling water; feature: Water cooling tower basin; material: Biofilm | place: United Arab Emirates | collected... | reverse complement strand
CCATTCCGGGCCTGGGGAGTTGTCTGTATCCGGACAGGATTGGGGGCTATTGATAGGCGTTAGCTATACGAAATCCAGAGTATACAGCGGAGCTTTACTTTAAACGGTTTTTGTTAACTAGGCGGTTAGCTGATTAGTCTTGTCTTCTCTACCAATTGGTGTACGTGAAGTTGTGTGGCTTCATCCAGGTGAATGAAGAAAAAAAAGGAAGATAGTGCAACACTAGAAGAAGATAGAGAACACTAAGGTTGATGCTTGCACGAGAATATTCTGCTGTGTAACCGATGTGTTTGTGTCTGCTTACTACACTCTTTTAGTTGTTCCAGTTTGCTTATGTGTTCCGTAGATCCTTGAGAAATCTGTGTAGTAGCTTACTGACGACCCTGCACTGGAGGAGGCGATCATGAAGACTGTGATGATTTCTACTATTGCTCTATTGGCTGTGATGGCAACCCCGTTTATAGCGAAGGCAGAGGATCCAGCTCATGTAAAGCAATTGCTAGAGACGCGGGCGTGTTATGGTTGCAATTTATCTGGTGCGAATTTACGTGAGGCCCATTTAATCGGAGCGGACTTGCGGAATGCTAATCTGCAAGGGGCGGATTTGACTGGCGCGAATGTTGAGGGCGCTGACTTTACAGGAGCAAATTTAAAGGACGCAAACATGGCGAAATCTTTTGCCACGAATGCTATTTTTGATAACGCTAATTTGACGGGGCTAAACCTTACTGAGGCCCGGATGATCAATGCGCACACTTTTGGTGCGACTTTAACTGATGTTACTTTTGCCGGGGCAGATATCTACGGTAGTGGGATTGGGGTTGGTGGCGAACAACCTTGAGCCATTGTGTACTAGGTGTTCAAACATTGTGACTGCTGGGATAATTTTTTGAGCTTATAAGCTCAGTTCCCAGGTTAATGTGAGTTGATTCTAAAAGGGAGGCTCCGGGGGCGATCGCCACGCTCTGCCGGAGCTTTCGGCATTTTATGGATGTGAACTCTTCATTTAGACCAACAGGATTTTCCCTGTATCCAGGTCATAGCGACTGCCAACAACTTTAAGTTGATTATTTTTGATGCGCTGGGCTAATAAGGGGGAAAGTGCCGTAATTTGTTCTACTTGGTAGCGTACGTTTGCGACGACAGATGCTTCAATGGGATCGTCGATAGCTGCTTTACTTTTGGTGATGGCGGGCGAGATTGCTGAGACAAAGCTGCTAATGTGCCCAGGAAAATTGCCACCCTGAACGGCTGCTGTTACGGCTCCACATCGTTCGTGGCCCATCACCATAATTAATGGACACTCTAGCATCATCACGGCATATTCCAGACTGCCGAGGACAGCTGGGGTGACAATGTTGCCTGCAACCCGGATATCAAACAAATCGCCAATGCCTTGATCGAACAAGATTTCAGCCGGTACCCGTGAATCGGCGCAACTCAGGATAGTGGCAAAGGGCGCTTGGGCTTGGGCCACTTCTAATAAGCGCTCTGCTGTTTGGTGGGGATGTTGCCCTTGTTGTTGAATGAACCGTTGGTTCCCTTCGAGTAACGCTGCTAAGGCTTCATCGGGAGATACAGCCGTTGCTTGAGTTGGCGGTGAAACGTTGGCCCATGCTGATTTGAGGGGGGTTTGACTGAGGGTTGCACCGATCGCGATCGCCCCAAACCCTCGAAGATAGTCGCGCCGACTGAACTGTGAGTGAAATGGCATAATTCCAAGCCTCAAAACGACGAGATGCAACGGACTGAACGAATTTCTAGCGCGTCAGAAATCCAACAAGAGCCACCGAACTTGTTGAGAATTGGGCGGATCACTTCAATCACAGGTTTCACGATATCGGGATTGCAGAACGCAATGACATAGGCATTGTCCAACATCGTGACGGCTGAATCATCAAAGACGGTTCCCCGCACGCCCTTTCCAGCCACGTTCCGAATCACGGTATAGCTGGAAACTCCTGCCTTTTCCAACCCATCGATGATTTTTCCTAGTTCGACTGAATCAGAAATGATCTCCACTCGTTTAACTTCGTGCATGATTTAGCTCCAGAGTAAGTTAATGCCATATAGATACAGCGGAATCCCCACAATGATGTTGAACGGAAAAGTAACGGCTAAGGCGGTTGAGATATACAAACTTGGATTTGCTTCTGGAACCGTGAGGCGCATTGCTGCTGGGACTGCGATATAAGAAGCACTGGCACAAAGGAGGGAAAAGAGGAGGGCATTCCCTTGCCCCATGCCGATCGCCCAGGCCAACGCGAGCCCAATACTAGCATTGAGAATGGGGACTAGGATTGCGAAGGAAATGAGAAAAGCCCCAGTTTTTTCCAAATCTTTGATTCGTTTGGCGGCGACCAAGCCCATATCGAGTAAGAAAAAGGCGAGTACCCCGTAAAACATATCTTGGGTAAAGGGCGACAATACTTTCCAGCCGTGTTCTCCTGTGAGCGCGCCGATGATTAAGCTGCCTACCAGCAAGAAGACCGAACCATTCAAAAATGCTTCTTGCAAGACTTCTGGCCAGGAAAAGTCTCTTTCTTCATCTTGATCTGCGGTAAACAAATTCACCAAAATCAGGCCAACGATAATGGCAGGCGACTCCATGAGGGCTAGGGCCGCTACCATGTAGCCATCAAAGCTGATGCCCAGTTGCTCTAAGAACGAGCTACCTGTGATGAAGGTGACAGCGCTGATCGAACCGTAGGTGGCGGCGATCGCGGCTGCATTGTATGGGTCGAGCTTAATTTTGAGAATAAAGAAGGTGTAGATGGGAACGGCGCAGGCCATCGCCATCGCTGCTAGCATGGTCAAAATTACTTCTGACCCAATTCCACTTTTGACCAATTCCACCCCGCCTTTGAAACCAATTGCAAAGAGCAGATACAGCGAAAACAGTTTGGGAATGGGCGGTGGTACTTCTAAATCTGACTTCACAAAAATCGCCAGCATCCCCAAAAAGAAAAACAAAATTGGTGGATTGAGGATATTCGACAATATTAGGCTGGTATCCATCCTCGGCCCCCCTGCCTGCAACAGTTGGATTGACAGTGTTGAATCATAGCGTTGATGACACTCTCGACGAATGCTTCAATTGGCCTAGGCAAAGCGGCTATCCCCAGCCTATCCAGGCTAGTTGGACAGCTTGACCTAAGTAGGACTACTGTAGAGTAATCCCGCCCAAAAAAAGATTGCAATTATATAAAGCTTGGTGGGGAGCGATCGCGGTGGAGCACTGACCAATTAAGGGCACTGCCGTAACTGGGCCAGGGTTAACACCATCTCATCCATCGCCGAACGTACAGTGGTTACTGAGGCCCCGGAATAGTTCGCTAGAATACTGACGACCACGGGTGCATAGTTTGGTGGTGTTAGGTAGCCAGACAAGGACGTGGCCCCAGTCAAGGTGCCGGTCTTACCAGCAAAGCGACCTTGGACGCCAGTATTGCGAAAGCGGCTTTTGAGGGTGCCACTGGTGCCCGCGATCGCCAAAGAATTCCGAAAAGCTTGAGCATTTGGACTTTGGGCCATTCCTTGTAAGGTTTGCACAAAGGCTTCGGCACTAGCACGATTGCGGCGCGATAACCCCGAGCCATCGGCCATGCTATAGCGATTTGGATTGATCCCGAGTGGGGCCAGCACTGACTTGACTGCGGTGCCCCCACTGGCAAAAGCATCGGTATTGCTAGGGTTTTGGGCTTTGCCCACGGATTTAAATAAGGTTTCGGCAAAGACGTTGTTACTTTCCTGGTTCGTTTCTTTGAGCAGGTCTGCGAGGGGGGGCGATTGCCAGGATGCCAGTTCAATTTCTCCGGGCGGGGCGGGGGAGGTTTTGACAACAGTGGTCTTGGCCACATTAATTTGAGCTGCGGTCAAGGCATTCCGAAATTTTTGAATTAAATAATTGCCGGGATTGGCAATTGATGCAGCGGCAAATTCAGGGGCTGCGCCTGCTCTAAGTTGCCCTTTGACATAAATGACGCGGCCCGTGCGATCGCGATACACGTCCACATACTCGCTACCGCTGGGGGAAACCGTCACCGATTGATTATTCAGTCGCCAATCCTGGGCATCGGTTGGGTCGTCCCACTGAATGCGTAGGGGTTGGCCTTGGCGTTGAGGAATTAAGGTCAGGCCGATCGCGTTCTGGTTGAGCATGAGGCTATTCACCGGTGCCCCATAACCCGCTACGGTGTCGTCTGGATCCCAAGACGGGTGAAAGTCTGCGCCACGAAAGTGAGTGTCATCCCCAATGAGTAGGTTGACCTGTTGCACCCCCCGTTGCCGAACTTGCTGGGCCAACGTGTTGAGGTGAATAGTTTTGAGGGTGGGGTCGCCCTGACCAATAATCCGCAACGTAGTGAGATTGCTCCCTGAATTGCTGGCTGTCACGGTCGTTTTCATGCGGTACTGAGGCCCCAGGGTTTGCAATGCCGCTGCGGTGGTTAACAGTTTGTTGTTGGAAGCGGGGATCAGTTGGGTTTGGGCATTCCAGTTATAGAGATTGACGCGATCGCCAGGAGCGCCCTGGGTTTGGGCCAAAATGCTCCAAGAAACACCAGCGTTGCGTTTGACAATATTTGAGAGGCGGCTGGATACTTGCGCCGGACATAGCCCCCCCGCCTGGGCGATGCGAGGGGGCGGGGTTGTTTGGGCGATCGCGGGCCAAGCCGCTCCGCTTAAACTGGCCAATACCAGCAAACATCCCGTTATGGGGGCAACAGCATGATTCATAGGTTCCTTCAATCGCATAAGCCAAGCGACTTGTCACTGTTGCATTATGTTCCACACAAACATCCCACGGGGCAATAGGGCGCTTACCCCCGTCAGCGATCGCAAGGCGTCATCGGTTAAGGCGGTGCTGGGTTCCTGTTCTAAATGCGTTGAACTGCGATGGGGCCACCCCTGTGAGGCGCTGACGAGAGAGGCTTTACAGTAGAGCATTGAGGGATTGGATCGCTGGATTGCGGCGTTTTTGGGTAATCCGCAGGTAAATCATGGCTAAGGATAAAGAGGCTAAATCTTCCAGTGCGGCAGCGGCTTCCGGCGTGGCACAGGGTTGGGATAACACATCCCACTGGGCTGACTTAAAAAGGTTTGTGGCGACTTCTTGAAACAGCGCTGCATCCCAAGGCGCAGACAAACTGCAATCAGTTCGGTGCATCTGTAAGCGTTGTTTGGCTTTGTCACAAATGCTGGCCTGGACTGGGTAGATGGTCAGAGTCATAGCGGTGAGGTGCGCGTCTAATGGACATGTAGTATACAAGTCCTTTGGGCGAACTCAGCGAAAACTCACCGCAAACGGTGCAAGATCCACGGAATTGCTCATCTAGGTTGAGAGATTTGGCCTAGGCTGGTGGGCGCATGAAGGCTCGATCGCTAGGCTTCGTCGTAGGCTTCTAAATCCAGTAGATGGAGATAGGGTTCAGCCAGTTCAGGCCGTTGGAACGCGATCTCCTACTGTCAACACAAGCAAGAAAGTATATTACTTTTGCTACCTTATTCTTAATCTCTCTCCCCTGCCAAGCTATTGACTTTCTCTTACTACTTGTTGTTTTAGTAGACCTTACTTCTTTGGTCGCTTAAAAATACACTCATACTCAAATTTTTCGGTTACTGAATCTTGGGCACGACGAGCGACTACCAGTTCCCAACCCTGGGATCCAATTGTATTCATACTTTCTGTAAATGCCAGATCAGAGACGCTTTGAACCATATATTCATATTTAATAGTTTGAGTTTTTTGGCCTGCTAAGGTGTTGAAGCCAAGTACCAATAGCATCCCGATTAGAGAGGCCGCACTAATAACATTAGAATAATGGCTAAACTGCTGCAAATATTCTTGAAACTTAGACTTCGCTTTTTGCGATGTTAATCCTTTCTCTTTCCTGTTTTCACTTCTGTTACCTGAGCTATTACTGAGGCTAGTGCTAGAGGCTTTGGTTGTTAAGGCCTTTAACGGATAAGAGGCTTGCCATTCAATTTGTTTAGTATTGGCAGTTCTACCATAAAGTTTGACACTTGTAACACTCGAAAGATTGAGCGATCGCAGTTTTTCCATCAGAGTTTCTGCAATCTCGTTATAGTTAGTCATCGCTTGATTGGCAGACCGATTAATCATCACTGATAAATTACTGCCAGTATGATTGACCTGGAGATTCAATTCCTGGTTCAGAAAACACGAGTTGAGAATTGATTGAAGTTCTACAAGAGAAGCAGCCATAAACAACTCCAAAAGATAGGTGAATTAAAGCGAACTAACCTTTATAGTTCCCCAAAAAACATCACTATCACCATTGAGTAAACGTCACTGCAACATGCTAGATTTGTTATCTAGCTGAGTTAACTTCAGATTTATCGTTGAATATTAAGGGAACTCGTACCCTCGGTACTAAATTTCTCTTAATGCCTGAAAATGGGCTAGCGAAGTGACAATTCACTAAGAGAAAAAGTATCCACAAAATCTGTATAGCAGATGCCTTAATTACCAGGGATGACAGTGTTAGGACTTTAGCTTGAATATTCTGAGAGCACAGACTGTTGAGAACTACAGACGTTAATCATTCAGATATACCTATTCTTGAACACTGTCTTTTAGACAGCAATTATGGCTGCCACGATAACGTATTGTGGATACAACATGAACCCATAGAAAACCGTACAAGCGCACAGTGAATCAACGGGCATCGCTAGGCTTCGTCGTAGGCTTCTAAATCCAGTAGATGGAGATAGGGTTCAGCCAGTTCAGGCCGTTGGAACGCGATCGCCCGCAGCAAATGCCAGTCTTCTAACCCCTCAAAGGCGTTGGCATAATCATCCTGTTCAAGCCGCGCTGCTAGCCGATCAACTTCTTCGGCTGTGAGTGCGGAAACTCTTTCTTTTTCGAGATGTAATGTGCTCATCACCGTCTTCCCCCTGCCTGATGCGCGACTGAGAACCCGTCCAAGCTAGATCTGTGAATCACGATTGAATTAACTTGCAACGATTGACCAACAGCTACGAACCGATAACACGGCCATCGCTGTCATCTCAACTCTGCACTCAACCTACCGCTACCATCCCCCGTTGTTTGCTGGCGAGCTGCGGTCCCCGGCGGAGCAAAGATTGAGCGATGAAGACAACAGTTGCGAGCGAATCCTGAGTGACAGTCAACTGATCTAGCTTGTTCACATTCCCGCTTACGTCTATTTTATGGGATTTAGCGACGGATGAGGTCAGTGTTTACGGCAGATTAATGCGCTGGGAGGATGTCTTTAACGAAAGTTTGTATCTTATCCAGTACGGCTGGGCGGATTTCGTGCCCCATTGGATATTCTTCGTATTGCAATTGGTGGGTTAGGGGTTGCAGGGTTTCGCGCACTTGCCATGCCGATTGGATGGGTACGACTGCATCTTGGGTGCCGTGGATGACGAGGGTTGGCGGAACGGTCTCTTGTTGGGGTTGCAAGGGGGAATGCAAATACCCACTCAGCACCATGAGGCCAGCTAGGGGTAAACGAACGCCTACATCCAGGGTCATTGCGCCGCCTTGGGAGAACCCACCCAACACGATTTTGGAGAAAGGGATGCCTGTGGTTTGCGATTGCTCAGTCAGGAGGGCCAGGAGGTGTTGGCGGCTCGTGCTTAAGTCGGGGCGATCGCCAAATTCTGGGGTGCCCATAAACCGATACTCTTCGGGAAAGGCGTACCACATGCGCCCAACGGGATTAAATGGGTGGGCCAGAGGCGCATTGGGAAACACCACTTGATAAGCGCTCAAATCCATATATTCGGCTAAATCGACCAGGTCGTGATAGTTAGCCCCCCAGCCGTGTAGCAAGACCACAATGCCTTGTGGCGGTTGGCTATTGGCTGGTGGAATGGTGATCGCTTCTAGCACTGACTACTCCCACATTGCATGAACCCCTGTTGATTCTACAGTGTTTGGCCTGATGGACGGATAATAAGGATGGGGTTGGTTAGTGTTGATCAAGGCACAACTCAGCGCCAGAAACGGTTTCCGGTGTTTTGTCCGTGGCCCAGGGGTTTGGTTCTTTGCGGTGGTGCGGTATGGTGGGAAAAGGGAGGCTGGGACGGGGTTTGGGTGTTTGGGCAATGGAGCGTGCTGCAAAGGGGAACTTTTTGCGATAAAAAGAATCTGAAGATCTGCAATCGGGTGTTTTCAATGCGCTCCGTGCGCTTAATTGACTCAGTTGTGTTCAAAAAATTACGGGTTGCGAAACGACTTATGAAAGGCTCGATGCTTCAACCGGGGGGCTTTGCTGCTGGCGCGATCGCGCTGGGGTTAGTGATGCTACCGGCCCACCCTACCCGCGCTCAGGAACCATCTGCACCGGCAACGTCATCGGAATTGACGGAGTTGGGGGAGCGGTTTAAGCTCAACAGTCAGCAGCGGCAGGCGATCGGGGCGATCGGCGAACTGGCTCTTGACCAGATGGAAATGATGCTGTTGAATGGGCTGGATCCGCAAAAGCTGGATCGGGTGGAAACCCAGCGCAAAACAGACAATATTCGCCAGATTTTTTCGACGTTGAAATTGGATGAGCAACAGAAGGCGGCGCTCAAAACGATTTTGCGATCGGCACGGGATCAAATTCGGCGGCAAATGGAATCAGACCGCTAACGCGCGGCAACTCTGTGAATCTGCCGTTGTCAATGGAACGTCCTCTTGTAAACTAATTGAGGACTATTGGGAGCGATCGCGTTATGGCACGGTTGGCATTGCTGAGTGTTTCAGACAAATCAGGCTTGGTAGAGTTTGCCCGTCAGCTCGTTGAGACTTTTGGGTTTGATTTGATCAGCAGCGGTGGAACCGCAACGACACTGAAAGCGGCGGGCCTGCCTGTGACCAAAGTGTCGGATTATACGGGGTCGCCCGAAATTTTGGGTGGACGGGTCAAAACCTTGCATCCTCGCATTCATGGTGGCATTTTGGCACGGCGGGATGTGGCGCAAGATGTGGCCGACCTGGAAGCCCAGAGCATTCGCCCCATCGATCTTGTGGTTGTCAACCTTTACCCGTTTGAGCAGACGATCGCGAAACCCGATGTCACTCTGGCGGAGGCGATCGAGCAAATCGATATTGGTGGCCCTGCGATGTTGCGGGCGTCGGCCAAAAACTTTGCCCACTTGACGGTGCTGTGCAACCCCAACCAGTACGATGCCTACTTAGCCGAATTGCAGCAGTCGAACGGAGAAGTCTCTTTGCAGTTTCGGCAAGCCGCCGCGCTAGCCGCGTTCCAGCATACGGGAGCCTACGATCGCGCGATCGCCACCTACCTTGAGCACCAAGCCGACACCGCCGCCCCCCTGCCCCAAACCTTTACCGTCAGCGGCACCCAACTTCAAGCCCTGCGCTATGGCGAGAACCCCCACCAACCCGCCGCCTGGTACCAAACCGGAGCGACTCCCAGCGGCTGGGCCAGCGCCACCAAACTCCAAGGTAAGGAACTGAGCTATAACAACCTCGTCGATTTGGAAGCGGCCCGTCGCATCATTGCCGAATTCACTGACCCCGACAGTTCCCCCGCTGCTGCCATCCTCAAGCACACTAATCCCTGTGGGGCCGCAATGGGCACGACGATCGCCGAAGCCTATGCCAAAGCCCTCGCCGCTGATCCGGTGTCTGCTTTTGGGGGGATCGTGGCCTTGAACCGACCCATTGATGGGTCAACCGCCAGTGCTTTGACCCAAACGTTTCTGGAATGTGTGGTGGCTCCGGGGTGTGATGCGGAAGCGGAAGCAATTTTGGCGGCGAAGTCTAAAGTGCGGGTACTGATTTTGCCGGATTTAGCCCACGGCCCCCAAACCACGGTGAAGGCGATCGCCGGGGGCTTGTTAGTCCAAACGGCGGACGACATCATTGCAAACCCTGCGGATTGGAAAGTGGTGACGGAAAAGCAACCTACGGAAGCGGAATTCGCCGAATTGTTGTTTGCCTGGAAGATTTGCAAGCACGTTAAGTCGAATGCAATTGTTGTTACCCGCGATCGCGCCACCTTAGGGGTCGGAGCGGGCCAAATGAATCGGGTTGGCTCCGTCAAAATTGCCCTGGAACAAGCGGGGGATAAAAGCCAGGGAGCAGTATTAGCCAGTGATGGGTTCTTCCCGTTTGATGACTCTGTGCGAACGGCAGCAGCAGCGGGGATTCGCGCGATCGTCCAACCGGGCGGTAGCCTCCGGGATCAAGACTCCATCAACGCCGCCAATGAACTCGGCCTTGTCATGATCTGCACCGGAATCCGCCATTTTCTGCACTAATTTGGGTGAATATTAGGGTGCGATCGCAGGAAAACAGTAGGTGAGTAAAAGGGTTCCGATGATGTCAAAATAGGTGCCAGGAACGCTTTGATAGATGCAGTAAAAGTAGCAATCTATATTTTAGGAAAGCTAACGCAGTTGTGAAGCAGTAACGATACTGTTGAGCGTAACGGCCCAGGTCAGCGGCGGTTAGAAAACTTGAACTCCTACCCATAACTTTTATTCCGTCCGCTGCACCGCAGTGTTGGGCTGCTGGCGTTGGGCAATCTGCATTAGAAGGCGTAATGCTTCGTTCACTGCTGCATCGTTAGGAAAGACTTGAGCAACATCGGGGTCTAGAAGCACTAAATTTGTCCCTGAACGGTATCGCTCAACATACTTACCCCTAACACCTCCCTGCATTTGAGCAAAGTCGTACTCAGGACGTAATTCATCTTCCATTTCGTTCTCAACTTCCTTCTTCATAAAATCTCCTCTCCTGCCGAGTTGCTTTTCGGGCACTTATGATTCGTACTTTTTCTCCTCGATCAGTATGTGAGACAACTAAAAGCTGCCCAAACTTAGATACCCCAATGATAACGTAGCGATTTTCTCCGATAGAATGGTCAGGATCAGGAAAGGTTACAGATAGAGGGTCGTTAAATACGGTTGTAGCCTCCTGAAAAGAAATACCATGCTTTTCAAGGTTTAGTTTTGCTTTGTCTGGATTCCATTCAAATTCCATGTGTAAAGCTCTCCGTAACCTGTATGAGCGAGGAAAGGAGAGGGTAGAGGAAACTAACTTAACGTCTCAATTCCGCCAGTTGAATCAACTCGTCTACTACTAAACGTACTCCCAAACGAATTTTTTCTAAATCAGCGCGAACAGCATTGTATCGTTTATTATGAGCTGATCGATCACCAATAGCTTTCAATTCTCGCAAAACAGCTTTTGTTTCACGCCCCAGTGAAAGCCCACCTTTATCAACAGCGTCAGCAATAATCCCTGACAACATGAAATAATTGCCATCAGAATCAGCTATACGAGTTTGAGTTTTATCATGCTCGTAACACTCAATTAGAAGTGTTTCAACCAACCGACGAAGAAGCACTGATGCAGCGTCATAAAATCCGTATTGAAAGCAACCATTTACTTGAAAAGTAATTTTTTCAATATAGCCCCTTGTCTTCTTCCAGATAGCTTCTGGTAGATAGCCATGCTCTAAATCAACATCAGCAGCTACACCTTCTAAAATTGGCATAAGCCAGCTTTTAACCGTATCCCGCTCGGTTGGTTTAAGCTTAAATACAGCTTTGCTCTTAAGTACAAGTTTTGTTTTTGCAATCGATTCTTCAAGCTGGGTTGGGTTGGGATTACCAAGACCAGCAGTGTAAATAGTACGTGCAAGTGCGCTTGCTTTCATATATACACCTGTGATTTCACAGTCATGAAACCAGAGAAGAGCTAAAGCACGTTGAGCATTTGAAAGCTCAAGCTGACTGAGTCGAATGCAAAAATCTTCTAGTTCCATCTATGTATTACGAACCCTTCTTGCCATTAGGAGTTGGTAAATCATGCTCAACCAGGTTCTCACCATGATTAGTGATTTTGACATTTCCTCGTTCCGAAGTGTCAACCCATCCTCTGCGTTTTGCAGTATCCCGAATAGTTTGAGGCATGTGTTTCGGAGTTTTGCGTTCAACATCTTTGAAGCAAGTAAACACATGCTCTGGCGTTACCTTATCTAGCTCCAGAACTCGCTTGAGATAATAAACCGCAACAGTAACAGCTTGTTCTTGAGTAGATGGCTTTTTCTGGGTATAGAAGTCTCTAAACCAAGTCTTACCTTCTGGTCGCAAGTTCAAGTCCTTCACTATTGACATAATAGGAGGCTTAGACAGATTCTTTTTAGGTTTCGAGTTTGTAGCCACGCTAGGTGGGATGGGGTTCTCCTCCTCATCCTCAAAATCCATCTCAGAATCTAACCCTTCAAAAAGCTCATCTTCATCAATAGGAGTTGCAGAAGCTGGTAAGACCTTAACGATCCTTGTTGGGGCAGACTAAAAAATTTTGTTGGCAGCTACGTTGATAGCCTGCAAACCTTCCTGAATAGTTTCATCGTCACCCTCAACCTCTGCGAAAAAAACACGGATGCGTCCACGACCACCATTTTTTGCCATTTTTCGTGTGGGAAACTTTAGCTACCTAGTATAACCGTCGTATTAATTAATGTGCCACTGTATCTGGCAGCTCAACCAGAAATTCTAGGGCATTCCTCTATATATAGTGTTCGACAAGTTGATATCAGTAACTAGCAGGTTACTTTACGGTTACTGTCTCAACTAGGATTTGAAGCAGCCCAACGATGCTGTTCAGCGGCAGCGATCTTAGCTGGCAATTCGCTAGACTAGCTCTGTCCGTTGCAACAGCGTTGTTAGATTACCGTTTATAGCAAAGTCAACTGCTCTCCATCAACAAACAAGATAGCTGATGGCAAAGTACTATCACTATTGAACAAGAAAGCTTTGGGGCGTTCACACATAAACCAATCTGATTCAAATGCAGCAAACCAACTGGTTGTCTGAATGAGCTGTCGGTAACTTTGCCAAGCAATATCATCATACGCCTGAAAAAGAGTTCGCTGGGCAGCAGAAAAGTGAAAATCATAGAGGCTTGCTTCATCGGCATACCAAATTCTTGGAAAGATCCAGTGAGTATACATCTCGTAGCCTTCAAAGCAAACTGGTAGATCATTGAGCAGTGTTTGCTGCAAATAGGTTGAGATGTTGCATTCAACATTCTGCCCATCTGTCACCTTTAATTGAGAAGTCAATGCCAGGTCATAATGTCCAATACTCTCAAAAAAACTCATTTGGAGTTCATGGATTTGAGCCATTACCTGACTAGGAAAAACTGAGCCATCTTCACAGAAGTATGGTTGCTGGAAAAAGCCTCTACTTTCTTCTATTAAAGCAAAAAGATTATTACAGAAATGGATGCTTGGTGTGTCTAGCTCGAAGATTTTGTAGAGACTTTGAATTGCTTCTTGAACTTGCTTATGGTTGAGCTTGGTTGTTGAGAAAGCAGCCTCGTACCAGAATTGACGATAGCTTGGTATGAGCGCTATTTCTTCTTGTGTAAGTTCCCGTAAGAATGCCATTCTTCCAAACTAGCTACTCAGTAATAATCAAGGTAATCTAACTATTACTTAGAGGGAAAGTTTCCACCTAAGATCCTATATCAGGATCTTAGGTGGAAATATTTCAGCCTAAGATCCCATCTAGGGTAGATAGGTGGAATTGTGTCTGCCTAAGATCCCTATATGGGTAAATAGGCAGAATGATTCAGTATAATCAGTACTTCAATTAACGGCTTGGGTTGTTTAGGGTTTGCTTACCATTGCCGTTGTCGCGTATGCCGCACGATTGATGGTGCGATCGCAGTTGCAAATTGATTAGCAATCGAGGGTATGGGTTTGCTCCCACGGGGTAATTTCTGCATTAAATCGTTGCCATTCCTGATGCTTGAGTTTGAGGTAGGAATGGACAAAATCTGAGCCGAGGGCTTCGTAAAAAACAGAGTTACTTTCCAGGTGGCGTAAGGCATCCAGCAGATTCGTCGGCAAAGATTTAGCCGTGCCGGGGGGCAGGGGATCGGTGTAGTTGTTGTTGTCAGCGCGGGGGCCGGGGTCGCGTTTGTGGGCGATGCCATCCAGTCCGGCAGCAATGAGGGCAGCGGCGAGGAGATAGGGGTTTGCGGCACCATCGGCGAGGCGCAGCTCAAATCGTCCAGCGTCGGGAATGCGGATAGCATGGGTACGGTTGTTGCCGCTGTAACTGGCGGTGTTGGGCGACCAGGTGGCACCAGATAGCGTCGCGGGGGCATTGATGCGCTTGTAAGAGTTGACAGTGGGGTTAGTGAAGGCGCAAAGGGCTTCGGCAGAGTGCAACACACCCCCAATGAAGTGATAGGCGAGGGGCGATAACCCTAAGGTGCCGTTCGGATCGTGAAATAGATTGGTGGTTCCGGCGGTATCCCAGACGGAGAGATGGGTATGGCAACCGTTTCCGGTGAGGTGGGCGAAGGGTTTGGGCATGAAGGTAGCGCGGAGGCCGTGGTTTTCGGCAATGGACTTCACCATGTATTTGAAGAAGGCGTGGCGATCGCTCGTCACCAAGGCATCGGCATAGGCCCAGTTCATCTCAAACTGGCCGTTGGCATCTTCGTGATCATTTTGATAAGCGCCCCAACCCAAGGCCAGCATGGCATCACAGATTTCGGCAATCACATCAAACTGCCGCATCAGGGCTTGTTGGTCGTAGCACGGTTTTTCTTGGCGATCGCGGCCATCAGCAAGATCTAGCCCATCGGGGGTTAACAGAAAATACTCACATTCCACGCCGGTTTTGACGCGATACCCCAAGTCTTGGGCCTGTTGCAAGACTCGCTGCAAGACCAGGCGCGGCGTTTGGGCAATGCCCGTGCCATCAGGAGTAAACAAATCGGCGGGCATCCAAGCCACATCGGGTTTCCAGGGCAGTTGGAAGAGACTGTTGCGATCGGGCACTGCAAATAGATCCGCATCTGCCGGAGTCATATCCAGCCAGGTGGCAAATCCGGCAAACCCAGCGCCACTCGCGGCCATCTCGGCGATCGCGGCGGCAGGCACCAGTTTGGCCCGTTGCGTCCCGAACAAATCCGTAAAGGAAATCAGGAAATAGCGAATATTGTGCTCGTGGGCGTAGTTGGTCAGGGATTGGGGCATGGGTCAGTCAGCTAACTAAGGATCATGGATTAAATAAAATTTGATTTTGCTGGTTGCCCTCTCCCCCGTCCCCTCTCCCTAGGGAGAGGGGGGCCGCAGGCGGGGTGAGGGGTGCAATTGGCGGAGTTATTTGATTTTTTCCTAAGTAAATAAAGCTTGAATGGCTTGTCGGATGAAGGCCGCATCCTCTGGATTTTGGTAAGGATTGCCTGCGCGGTGGCCCCAGATGGAGGGAATTGGGGCGTATTCCGCGTGGGGGATTAAGGCCGCTTCGGCAGCACAATCTTCGGGGGTGAAGTACAAATCAGTGGCAGCAGGCATCACCAGCGTTTTAGCTTGGATTGCGCCCATTGCCCGGAGGTAATCGCCGTTGTAAATGGGATTGTCGCTCACATCGCACCGGAGCCAGGTATCGAGCATGGCGATGAGGTTGTGGGGATCGCGCTTGCGATAGTTTTGCTCCCAGCCGCGTTCCAGGTAATCCGCCAGAGACTTGTAGCCGAATTGGGTATATAGTCCTTCCCGGTAGAAGGCTTGGGAGGCAGCCCAACTGGCATAAATCCGGGCAAAGGTACGAAAGCCGCGATCGGGGATGCCCTCAAAGCGTTGACCGTTCCAGGTCGGATCAGCCGTCAGGGCCGATCGCAAACTTTCGAGAAAAATTCGGTTATGGTCGGTGGTGCGAGCGGTGCCACAGAGGGCTGCAATGCGATGCACGCGATCGCAATACAGCGCGCCCCAGTGATAGGCTTGTTGGGCACCCATCGACCAACCGTAGACCAGCGCCAATTCCTCAATCCCAAAGACTTCGCGCAAGAGGCGTTCTTGAGCGGTAACGTTATCCCAATGGGTGAAGGTGCTGCCTTGCTCGGCGAGTCCGGCTCCGTTGGCGTTGCTGGGGGAGGTGGATAGGCCGTTGCCCAACATGTTGGGAATAACGATGAACCACCGGGTAGAGTCAAGAATTCCGTCCGGGCCAATCAGCCAGTCAATATCCGAATGCTGGGCACCGTAGGACGTAGGATAGAGGATGACGTTGGCGCGATCGCCCGCCAGGGTGCCATAGGTTTGGTACACCACTTGCACTTGGGGCAACGTGACCCCGCACTGAAGCGTGAAGTGGTCAGCTGTCCAGATTTGCCCGGTCATGCGATCGTGCCAAGTTGGGACACAATCTGCCGATTGGTTGCAACATAACCAGGAGCAATGTGGGTCAGGCGATCGCGCACTTTGGCATGGGCCGCAGGCAAAGCATGAAACGGAATCGAGGCATAAAGATGATGCTCAGCGTGGAAAGGCATATTCCACATCAGCAACCGGATTGGCCAGAGCGTCAGGGTGGTGCGGGTATTGGTCAGGGGATTGTTGTCGAGGGTGCAGCCTGTGTGTTCGGCCAACAGGATAAACCGCAGAATCGGTTGGCCCACAGCCAACGGCAACAGCCAATAAGTCACAAACCAGGGTTGACCAACGATGACAGAAAGCGCGATCGCGCCACCGTAGACCGCACATTGCAACGCCAGCGATCGCCGCACTTCCTCCTGCGCCGCCTCAGAAATATAAGGATAGCCCGTAAAATCGCCGCGCAAAATCTTGAGATGTCCCCGCACTTTCCCAATCCACCAGGGAATCCCGCTCATTTGCCAGAGGTAGTCCCCCCAGGTTTGCGGGGCCGGATCTTCCAGTTCGGGATCTTTGCCGGGAAGGCGCGTGTAGCGGTGATGCCACTTATGGTAACGGCGATAAAAGGCACTGTTGTAAAAGGAGAAGACACCCGCCACCCAGGCCACAGCATCATTCACGGCCTGAGTCGCAAACGCCGTGCGATGGACACATTCATGCAAAGCCGCAAACATCGCCGCCAAGCTAAATCCGTAAACCACCAAAGCGGGCATCGCAACCCACCAATGGCCCCAGCTCAAGCCCCAAAGCACACCGCTGCTGAGGAGCACCACAAGATGAGCGATGAACTGTTGCCAACCCTGCCGATCGCTGCGGGCATTCAGTGCGGCCAACTCTGACACCGATAAGACCGTACTTGGCTTAACGTGCCAAGGCTCAGCCCCCTCAGGCTGTTCGGCAGTTACAGTCTCAACCATTTCTTGACCTGACGTAGACATACCATCGTCCTATTCACAACACACGGAGCAGTCACGCATCCCCTCTATTGGTATACTGCCCTACTTTCCCCGCTCGTTGTAGCCCAGACTACGATTAGCCTAGCCAGCGATCGCGCTTCCGTTTACCCAACTTCGCGATCGCGCCCCTTGTTAGCCAGGTTGAGGGGCGATCGCCCTAGAGCGGATGCACAGAACTTTGCTGTAGATCCACACCAAAGGGCAAAATCTACCGCAAGATGTTCATTGCTTCCCCTAATATTGGCGGATCAACAGAATTAATCTGTAGAACGAAATGCTAACTTGTTAAATTCTCCATGAGGACACTACTCAAAAAGTTCATATGGAATAATAAAGAAAGAGAGCCGAAACTTAACGGCGAGAAAGTATTGTGAAGCCATATGTCAGATTTGCTTGAAAGAATTACAGTTAATCCGAGACAGTGCGGTGGTCGCCCTTGTATTCGTGGCATGAGAATTAGAGTTTCGGATGTATTTAGATCTATTTGCGGCTGGACTGAATGCTGAGCAAATCTTAGAAGAGATGCCTGATTTAGAAGAGAATGATTTGAAGGCAGCACTTCTATACGCCTCACGTAAGCTTAATCATCCAGTGCTGGTTGCATGACACTTTGGGTGGACGCGCACTTGTCGCCTACGATCGCGCTTCCGTTGACCCGAACTTGCGATCGCGCTTCCACACCCAACAAATGAAAAGCTTTGAGACTTTCTAGAGGCTGGATAACTTCGGTATAGGGGACGTTATCCAGCATTTTTAACGGATAATACCCTGTAGCTCCAGGATTATCCATCACATTTGATAGACAACTCCTGGAAAACGGGGAGTTAAACAGCAAAAGTTCTGTTTAATTCCTGAAAAAGTAGGTGTTATCCCGCAGATCTGACGTATAACTACGGAATGTAGGGGTGTTATCCGTCGGATCCGACGTTGAATATATAGTTATGCGTCGTATGGAAAGGTATTGGAAAGAGGTAGAAAATGGTCGATTTTGATGTCAGCGATGTTAGAAGTATGACTAAAATGCTTGCACCGACAGCAGATTTTGACGGTTCTTTTATTTTTTATTACGACGAAACAAATAATATTAGAAAGTTCTATGTAAGGGAAAATGACTTTAATTCTTCTTTTAATTCAAATTTTGTTTTAGGCGGTTTGGTTTATGAAGGAAATCAACCTGACATTAAACCTTTGTTTGATAAGCTTAACCTACAAAAGAATATTACAGAAGTAAAGCTTAAGCACATTGCTAAGGGTGAATTTCTCGATTGCTTAAAATCTGAAAAACTGAATATCTTTTTGAGATGCCTCTTAGAGCATGATTCATACATTCACTATTCGAGCCTAAATATTCTTTACTGGTCTATTGCTGACATAGTTGACTCTGCAATTGCAAACTCAGAAAGAGCAATGCAGTTAGGGCTAGGTTTCTCAAACCATCTAAAGAATGATCTGTATAAACTTGCGAGACTTGAAATCGACTTGGTGACTGAACTGTTTTACAATTCTGGTTATCCTAACCTTAAAAAGGAATCAGTTTTAGAATTTATTGAAGAACTAACTTCAATATTTGACGAATACATTGACACGCAAGAATTTCATTTTGGATTAGAATCCCTTAGACAGATACTCAAAGAAGCAAAGAAAAAGAACTCGCTTCCATTCATAATGGATGAAGAAGAGCATATCTTAATAGAGAACTTCTCACAATTTTATCTAAGACCTATATATTTATTTAAGAATTCAAGGCACATTTTTGATAATGAGGTGAGCATTTCGGAAATTATTTCAAAATATACAATCATCGATAATAGCCAAGAGATAAAAAATTATTCTTTTATTGATTCGCAAAGCGATTTGTTTATTCAGGCTTCAGATATTCTTATTGGTTTAATGGGCAAGCTTTTCAGTTATACAAATACTAATGCAAGAGAAAATATAATCGATGATTTTGAATCATTATCTGAAAGGCAGTTGAACAATGTTAACGCTCTTATAGATTTGATAGATAAATCTAATAACAAGAACGTTGCATTCTTGCATTCAATAAATAGTTATGAAGAGCTAGCGAAAATGAGTTTGATAGACGAAATTAGACGTAGAAACGACGCATAACAACCCGGTTGGAGCGGACAGTCGAAAGTTTTTTTCGTCTATCGTTTAAGTCGATCTGCTGCCGCTCAACCGGAACGTTATACGGCTCAGGCTATTGGTTGGGACAGTACCCAAACTCGCTAGTTGGAGGTTCGGCGTTAAGCTGCTTTCAAGTAGGATCGCCGTTCTTGTCGGTTGTCTTGAAGCATGAACCTCAACATTTAAGCCGCATAAGCCGCACTGAGGGCTATGGATGCTGGGGGTCGCTGACGGTAATAAGGGATGAATCAATTGCTTGACAACGCTCAATCTAACCTACGAAGCGAGTGATGAAATTGGGCGATCGCAGCCTGTCAGCCAATTTGCATCAATGATCCTGCGGTCAGATCACGGATACTAGAGACAGCCGTACTTTAGCCCAGCGTCACTATGCCAACAACAGAGAATCAAGAACCCACCTTAGCCGATGTGATTGAGAAACTGGATAAGTTGTCCCAGGAACAGGAGCGCTTTTCACAGGATCTAGAACGGTTTTCGCAGGAACAAGAACGGTTTAACGATCGCTTCGGTAACTATCAGCAAGCGACACAATGGGTTGTGCAACTGGCCTTTACCCTGATTGTCTCGGCCACGTTGACGGTGATTATTACTGCCGTGGTCAAGCGTTAGGCGGACATTGCGTTTTTTGGGTGGGTTGTGGCGATCGCGCTAAAGCCTCAATCGATGCAAGCTGCGATCGCGCGAATCGCAGGAATTTAACGGCGCAAGCAACGATTCTCGCCACTCATATCGCCTAAACAATTGCCTTTTTGGTCAAGCAGCACCACCGATCGCACAGTGGAAAATTGTTTGAGGGTCGCATTCAAAGCACTGGTCAGGCGGGCATCATCTCCTATCCCAGCCGAAACAATTTGCCGACAAAATTTCAGTTTTGCCACGTTGGCAGTGATGGACAGGGTAAAGTCTTTGCCACAGTTGGAGGCACCGCGTAACGTAACAGGGGCCGTGAACCCCCGTTGGCGTTCTTGGGCGGTGGGGCCAGCAATCACTTGGGCGATCGCAAATTGCGCCACACTGGGCGTTTGGGGCTGTCGCCAAACCGATTCCACATAATCCAGCCTGGTTGGTTGGGCCAGCTTTTTGGGAAAGAAGACTTTAATCTGTTGCGGGCGGGTGGCGGCGGTGGTAAGTTGAGGCGCGGCGATCGCGGGACTGCTGGAGAGGTGCAGACTGCTGAGGGCGATCGCGCCTAAGGCGGAGACACTGGCAAGGGCGAAAAACTTGGACATAGTGCTGAACTCAATGGCTGTTGTGCCACGATGCTAACTTCGGTGTCCAGTGATTCAACCTGGTGTTCCAAAATTTGAAACCGTTGAGCGCGATCGCAAGGGGTGGAGTGTAGTCGCCCTTGCCTGCCTTGCCTCGCCTAAGATGGGCGATCGCCGCATCACTTCAGTCATGCCCTTTCTTTTTGCGGTGCCAGTCGCCATCTTCGCCTTTTTCGTAATCCCGTTTGACTGCCGCCCAGGCCACCCGAAAGGCTCGTTCCTCGGAATCGTACTCGGTGCTGGCATGGTTGAATGCAGCCCAGAAAATCTCTTGGGCGTGCTTGGGCAGGTGCGATCGCACGGAATCGGGTAGATCTTGCAAGGTGGCATAGGGCATGGGCATGACCTCCTTCTGGTTCCCTGGGCTTTGATCGTGACCTGTTGTGCCGGGATAATCCTCCTTCCCAGGAGAGAAGCCCAGGGGACTAATCACCCCAAACGTTGCCCCAACCCTTGCCCCAGGGCTGAATTGGGCTAATCTGATGAATGTCATTGGGCAGGGAACGGCGATCGCGCCTACTGTCTGCCAAACGCCGTTGTGCTGAGGTAATCACCCTTGCAACTAGACCTCGCCTTTTTTACCGATTATCTATCTGCCAGCGTTCGCTTGGCCGTACCGCTAGCCTTTGCGGCATTGGGGGGGCTATTGTCTGAGCGATCGGGCGTGTTGAACATTGGCCTGGAAGGGATGTTGCTGACGGGCGCGTTTGTCAGTGCGGCGGCAACCTTTTATTCTGGGAGTGGTTGGTGGGGCACGGTGGCCGCATTTTTGGCTGGTGGCCTGGTGGGCTTGCTCCATGCGTATTTGAGTGTGACCTTGCGGGTGGATCAACTCGTTTCTGGCTTGGCAATTAACCTCTCGGCAGCAGGATTGACAGCGTTTGGCTCCCGGCTCATTTTCACAACCGAAACCACCCAAAATTTGGCAGGGCTGCCCGCGATCGCCTTCCCTGGGTTCAGCCAAATTCCGGTGCTTGGCCCAGTCTTATTCAATCAAAATGGGCTGGTCTATCTCTTGTTGTTGCTCATTCCGGTACTGACCTATGGCCTGTTTCGGACGGGGTGGGGGCTGACGTTGCGGGCCGTTGGGGAATATCCACGGGCGGCAGATACGGCAGGCATTCCCGTGGCGATCGTCCGGTATCTCTGCGTTGTGCTTAGTGGGGGCTTAGCGGCCCTGGGCGGGGCGTATTTGGTGCTGGTGCATGTTCGCTTTTTCACAGAAGGGATGAGCGCGGGGAAAGGGTTTATTGCCCTGGCCGCGTTGATTTTTGGGAAGTGGCACCCGGTTTATACGGTGTTGGCCTGTGTGCTGTTTGGGGCCACGGAGGCGTTGCAATTGCGGGTGCAAGCGTTGAATTTAAATATTCCATATCAGGTTTTGACGCTGCTGCCCTATTTGATTGCGCTGTTGGCGTTGGTTGGGTTGGCGGGCAAATCGACTCCGCCGGCGGCGCTGGGGGTGCCCTATGTCAAGGAAGGGGGCGAGGATTGATCCTTCCCCGGCCCGATCGCCAGACATCGCCTGAAACCTGAATTATTTTTGATTCCGATAAAATGACCGCCCATTGGGGATTACTAATTTGAGCGCGATCGCATAAAAAATCGAGCTGCACCGTAAGAACTGATAGATGGCCCTGGCGGCAAGCGGGGATCAACCCCATTCCGGGCACGCTGCATCGCGATAAATTCAGCGAATTTCCATCACGGATTTGTGTAATGACAACCCGTTTTGGTGTAGAACTAGATGGCGCGTAACAGAATGTAAAGTTGCTGCTCTTTGGCAATCTATCCTTTGCAAACCGTTCCTCAAAAAGTAATTGCTATGAAGGGTCTACTCGTTGTTTCGGTTATGGTTGGTGCGATCGCAATGCAGCCTACAGCATTGGCAGAGTCATTAGCTATTCAGATGGAGCCGATGTCTGTGCCCGCGATGGAGCCCACACCCACCGCAGAAATGCAACAGCAAAGTGAGGCCCTGGTGACAGAACCCGTGGCCGTGCGGCGACCTGGGGAAGCGATCGCCCAGCCCGTCGCCTATGATCAGGCGCAGTTACGGCAAGTTTCGCGATCGATCACCGCCCAACCCGGTGGGAGCAGTGGTGGCATCGGCATTCCCAAAGACTTGTTTTATGCTCCACCCCCCTATTCTTCGGATACTGACCCCCTGGGTTTCTTCAAAGTTCCTGGGCCGACCCCCAGTTATGGCATTAATCTGAATGCAATCCAGTAGGGCTGGAGTGGGGCAGGACTGGGGGGTCTGGCTTGACGGTAAAGGTTAAAACGGTCTCGTCTACCCCCTTGAGCTTCAGGGGACTAAATTTCATAATTTCTTCTTCTTCAAGATAATCGGCGACGGCAGCGGTAACTAGAATCGAACCGGGATCAGCGGCTTCTTGGATGCGGGAGGCAATGTTGACGCAGGGGCCGATCGCTGTGTAGTCGGAGCGCTCTGGTGAGCCAAACATCCCCACAACGGCAGTACCCTGGTGGATGCCGCACCGAAACTGGACGGGGGGGACGCCCAATTCTTGCCAGCGAGCGTTCAGGGCGACGAGCGATCGCCGCATAGCCCGTGCAGCAGCCACGGCCCGTTGCACCTGTTCGTTGGGGGTGAGGTCTTCCGGCGCACCAAATAAAGCCAGGATGGCATCGCCCATAAACTTGTCGATGGTGCCGCCATGCTGAAACACGGCCTGGGTCATTTCGGCTAAGTATTCATTTAGTAGTTCAGCGACTCGCCGCGCCCGGAGGGTATTGGAAAGTTGGGTAAAGCCGACGATATCGGTGAAGACAACGGTAACCATCCGGGGTTCTGGGCGCAAGTCAAGGGCGAGTTCGCCTTTGGCTGCGCGTTCAACCATTGAATTGGGCAAGAAGCGCTTCAGCACGGACTCGGTGAGGTAGGTATTTAACTCGGCCACGCGCCGCTCGTTCACTTTCAACGCCAATAAATTGCGGACTTCTGCCAATAGTTCGCGATCGTTAAAGGGTTTGGACAAATAAGCATCTGCCCCTTGCTCTGCGCCTTCAATGCGGGTGTCTTCGTCTGCTTTGGCGGTTAATAGAATGACTGGGGTGCCTTTGAGACCGGGATCTTGGCGCAACATGCGGATCATGTCTAGCCCAGAAACTTGGGGCATCATGAGATCGGTCACGATCAGGTGGGGGTGTTGGGCCTGGGCGGTTTTCAGTCCTTCCAACCCGTTGCGTGCAGTCCAAATTTGGTAGCCCTGTTCGCGCAGAATGCTGGACACATAGCTCCGGACATCGGGATTGTCATCCACGATCAAGATTTTGGCATCGGTCAACTCGTCGGCGATCGCGGTTGGGTTGGTTGTTGCCAGGGTGGAGAGTTCGCTCTCGGTCAAACCTGGTAACGCCCCAGAATTGTCTTGCAAATCCACTTCCACGTCGGCCAGTTCCACGGCGGCCCGGTTGGATTGCACTTCTGCGATCACATCAATGACTTGGTTGGGGGGGAGGTGGGCCACGCCCGTTTGAAGCCAGATCGTAAACACTGAGCCTTCGCCATAGGTCGATTCCACGGCAATTTGGCCGCCGTGCAGTTCCACCAGTTCTTTCACCAGGGCTAGCCCCAGCCCGCTGCCTTCATAGCTGCGATTGGCTGAGCCTTCCGCTTGGCGGAATCGCTCGAATAGATGGGGAATTTGATCGGGCCGAATGCCGATCCCAGTGTCGATGACCCGCAAGAGACAATGGGCCCCGGCCTGTTCGAGGGTGACTGTGATGCTGCCGCCACTGGGAGTGAACTTCATGGCGTTGGACAGCAGGTTGTACAGAACTTTGTCGAATTTTTCGAGATCCAGGTAAACCGACGGACACGGTTGGAGGAGGGTGATGAGTTCAACCCCTTTGCGATCGCAGTAGGGCCGGAAAGAATCGACGGTTTGGGTCACAAACTCAATTAACTCACAGGGTCGAAAACTAGGTTGCATTCGACCGGCATCCATCCGTTGGAGGTCTAAGAGTTGATTCACCAATCGCAACAAGCGCCGCGAATTACGCAGGGCAATGACCGATTGCTCATGGTTTAACCCTTGCTCTTTGGCCACGGCTGCTTCCAAAGGGCCGATGGTGAGGGTCAGGGGTGTGCGAAATTCGTGGGAAATATTTTGAAAAAATTCGGTTTTTTGTTTGTCGAGTTCTAGCAGTTGTTCTGCTTGTTGGCGGGTTTTTTGGTATAGTCTGGCCTGCTGCACGGCGATCGCCGCCTGGGCGGCCACCGCTTGGGCGAGTTCAATTTCCGAGGTTTGCCAGTGCCGTGCGTGTTGGTTTTGGCGCAGGGAAATGCTGCCAATGATTTTGCCGTCTGATAACAAGGGCACGACCAACAAGGCCCGCGTGGGATTGCGAAAAGGTTGCTCCACCACATTCATTTCCGGCGATCGCTCCAGGTCATTCAGCACGACGGGCTGCTTGGTGAGCATCAACTGGCGCAATACAGGATTACGTTCAATTGGCACCATCGATTTGGGTAATGGCCGGGTGGTATCTTCCTCAGGATGCACCATGAGGAGAGGCGTGTTGGGCAATAGGGAAGGCTCCGGTGCGGTGACCACAGGCTGCCCCGGATGGGAGGCATCATGCAACCCCACACACTGCACATATTCGTTTTCTTCCGTCCACAGTGACAAGGCACAACCATCTGCATGGAGGGCGTGGCCCAGTTGTTGGGTAATGGCGGCAAAAATATCTTGGGGATCCAGACTGGAGCGGATCGCCGTGGTGATGGTGTTGATGAGGGCTTCGCGTTTGGCCAGGGCTTGGAGTTGTTCGTAGGCTCTAGCTTGAGACAGGGCGAGGGCGGCCTGATCAGCAACCATGCTCAAAAGCTGCACTTCGTCATCTTGCCAGGTGCGGGGTTGGCCACATTGGTGCAAGGCCAGAATGGTGATGAGTTCGTGCTGGTAATACAACGGCACGATGAGGGTGGAGTAAATCCCCAGGGCTTCGTAGGCTTGCCGCCGCTCTAACCATTCCGGGCGATCGCTGTGAAAGCGTTCATCCATTTCTGGGTGCTCAATCATTTGGATTTGATCCGTAGCCCAGACGGTTTTGGTCAACAGGGTGCGGTTGGGAAAAGCGGGGTGCGAGGGGTGCTCTTCTTCGGCCAGGTCAATGGAATATTCAATCAGGGTTTCTTTTTCGTTGGCTGGGGCCGAACTCGCCGCCGCGATCGCCTTTTCCACGTAAATAAAACAGTCGCGATCGATTTGCCCATCCAACACGGGGCACACCAGGCAATAGCTCACTTCATAAATGCTGCCTACCGTTTGCCCAATTGTTTGCAAAATTTGACGATAGCTGAGTGCACTCCGAATCGTACTGGTAACAGCGTTGAGTAAGGATTCTTGGTGGAGCGATCGCCGCAACTCACGGGTGCGCGCCTTCAACACATTGTGAGTGTCCACTGCCTGCCGCACGACCGCCTTCAATTCATCGTCATCCCACGGCTTCGTGACATATTTAAAGACCTTGCCGGAATTGATCGCCTCGACCAAATCTTCGACATCGGTATAGCCCGTTAAGATAATCCGAATGATATCGGGGTACTGAGTCGCCGTTAAGCTCAAAAACTCAGTCCCACTCATATAGGGCATTCGCTGATCTGAAATGATGACCGCGACATCGCCCTCTCTGGCTAAGATATCCAACGCCGCAGGCCCATTCTCAGCCCGTAAAACTTTAAATTCTCGATAAAAAGTGCGATAAAGCAAGTCCAAGTTGTCTGGTTCATCATCCACGACCAGAATCTTAGGCTTGTTATTCGGCTGGACCTTCATGAACCGCTCTCCTGCGACTAGGGCAGTGGATCAATTATCCTTGGGCTAACAGGAAGTCTAAGGATGAGACAAAATTGTACTGTTGCCATTTCAAATTACACCCTGGTGCCTCACCCTATATATCACTATCACACGATGCCGAGGGGCTTGGTCAGAGTCGGTAGACTCTAAGTCGAAGATGCTTTCCCCTGCTAGAGGTTAGACCGCTCGTTCCTGCCATCTTACTCGACACCTCTCCCACAACAGCTAGTGTTCCACTATTGCTTGATTAAAATCAGCTAAATCACGCGCATTTTTCCGCCCGTGCCCTATTCTGCCCAATTTTGTTCTCCCCGATCTGCCACCTAATAGTCCCCTTTTATAGATTTCCCTCTGTTTGTTTGTTTATAACTCCTACACATTTGCTTCAGCCATTACCCGGAACCTTTGCCAGAAAAATTAATTAAAGCGAATCAGGGAAATCGGTCATAATCGTGGATAGTTGTCCCTACGCCTGCGCTGTTAGGGACGAAGTTTAGCCTGGTAGTCTTCGGCACGTCATGACGGTGGCTGAAGGTACCGCAGTACTGAAATGGGTTCGTGACCGAAGTTGGTTGAACGTCTCGAATTTACTGTTCCCATCGTCCGGAGTGCTTCATCATGCGCTGTCCTTTTTGCCAGCACAGTGATAATCGTGTGCTTGAGTCGCGTTCTGCCGAGGCAGGGCAAAGTGTCAGAAGGAGACGCGAATGTCTCAAGTGTGGGCATCGGTTTACAACCTATGAGCGCATTGAATTTGTACCCATTACGGTCATTAAGCGCAATGGCGATCGCGAATCTTTTGACCAATCGAAAGTTTTACGCGGGATCGCGCGGGCCTGTGAGAAAACTGGCATTGATACCCCTCAAATTGAACACCTGGTCGATGAAATCGAAGCGGAATTGCAGCAGCGGGCTCATCGTGAAGTCAGCAGCCAGGAAATTGGTGAATTAGTCTTAGATCATTTAGCCCACTTAAATGAAGTCGCCTACATCCGCTTTGCTTCGGTCTACCGGAAATTCCAAGGAATTCGGGATTTTGTGGATACGCTGAGCCAGCTTGAAAACGGCGATCGCCCTGCTGGTCTGCCCTTAGATCGGGCCGAGACTGCCGACGGGCACCGCGCCCTCAACAAAACTGTTCCGGCCAATCCCTGAGCCGCACCTGGTGAAGTAAACGCCCAGAGCGCACCCCGCATTTGGCGAAATGTCCCTATCGCTGCCCCAATTGGGATAACTTCAAGAAACAATGCTGCACAGGGCTAACTGTTGAGCTATCATAGTTTGTCTGAGTCTAGATTAATGAACCGCAAATCTTCTACAATCATTCTTGTAGAGGGGGATATTCCAGCGTGTACTAACAGCACAGAGTTTCGAGTGCGTTTACCGCAGGAGGCAAACTTTCAAGGAGAAAACTTCAGGAAACAATACGCATGGTCAATCAGGACACTTTAACGATAGATGTTGGCTTTACTTACGAAGATTTCGCAGCCCGACTGGATAAATATGACTATCACTTCAGTCCCGGCGATGTAGTGGCTGGGACGGTTTTTAGTTTAGAGCCACGGGGTGCTTTGATTGACATCGGTGCGAAAACCGCTGCGTATATTCCCATCCAGGAAATGTCAATCAACCGGATTGATAATCCCGATGAAGTTTTGCAAGCCGACGAAACCCGCGAATTCTTCATTCTGGCCGATGAGAATGAAGACGGACAGCTTACCCTGTCAATTCGCCGGATTGAGTACATGCGGGCTTGGGAACGGGTGCGCCAACTTCAAGCCGAGGATGCCACGGTTCGTTCCATTGTCTTTGCGACCAACCGGGGCGGTGCTCTGGTGCGGATTGAGGGGTTACGCGGGTTTATCCCCGGTTCCCACATCAGCACCCGCAAGCCGAAGGAAGAACTGGTTGGGGAAGAACTGCCCCTCAAATTCTTAGAAGTTGATGAAGAGCGGAACCGCTTGGTTCTCAGCCATCGACGGGCGCTGGTTGAGCGGAAGATGAACCGCTTGGAAGTCGGCGAAGTCGTCATTGGAACGGTACGCGGGATCAAGCCCTACGGTGCTTTCATCGATATTGGCGGTGTGAGCGGTCTGCTGCATATTTCTGAGATTTCCCACGATCACATTGATACGCCCCATAGCGTGTTCAATGTCAACGATGAGCTGAAGGTCATGATTATTGATCTGGATGCAGAGCGGGGTCGGATTTCTTTATCGACGAAGCAGCTTGAGCCTGAACCGGGCGATATGGTGAAAAATCCCCAAATCGTCTACGACAAGGCGGAAGAAATGGCGGCGCGTTACCGTGAACAGGTGCTGGAGAAGCAGCAAGGTGCGGATGTGGCACTGGCTGATCCAGGGACGAATGGCGCGGAAGCAACCAGCGCGGAAGAGTATAGCGCTGAAGAAGAGGTTAGCGCAGTTGAGGAATAGCCTGGGAGTGGGATTGAAGGGGCGGTTTTGCTCCTTTGATCTCATGCCTGTTTGCTATGGCTAGTCTGACGATCGCTTAACTTTTAGTTAATTAAGAGGGATTTTTCCCTCTTTTTTTATGGCTATTTGGTTTTATCGCTATGACCGTAGCGATGGGGAACTGGGCGAAGATGAGTTGGAACACCGACCCAGAATCGACTTTCTAGCGATTCGATGGGGCTTAAGTGGTCTGGCCAAAGCTATATTTGCCGATCGCGGCGATGGTGGAAGGGTGGTGTTGGGGTAGAACGCAAGGGGGCGATCGTGGCGACGTTGCACTGTGGGTCGGTGACGTTTGAGAATATTCAGGCTGTGATTTTTGATAAGGATGGCACGCTGGCGGATACTCAAGGTTTTCTGCTGCGATTGGGGTGGCAGCGGGCTCGTTTGATTGAGGCTCAAGTGCCGGGGGTGCAATCCCAGCTTCTACAGGCGTTTGGGTGCGATCGCGATCGTGTTCTGCCTGCTGGATTATTGGCTGTGGGCACCCGGCAAGATAATGAAATCGCGGCGGCGGCTTATGTGGTGGCCACCGGTCGGGGCTGGCTGGATGCGGTGCAATTGGTGCAAGCTGCGTTTCGTGCTGCGGATCAACTGAGCGATCGCAAAGCCCCGCAAACCCCACCAATTCCCACTGTGCTGCACTTTCTCCAGTCCCTCGCTGCCGCTAACCTGCGTATTGGCCTGGTTTCTGCCGACAGTCCCACCAACGTGCAAGATTTTCTCGACTACTACAGCCTGAATACCCTTATTCCTGTGGCCTATGGGTCTACCCCCGCTCTCAGTAAGCCCGCTCCTGCCTTACTGGAAACCGCTTGCTACGCGCTTAACGTTACCCCAGCCCAAACCCTGGTGATTGGTGATGCGGCAACGGACACGGCAATGGCCCACGCTGCCCACGCTGCCGGAGCGTTAGAAATTACTCCAGATGGGATTGCAGTTTACACCGCCACTCAACGGCCCACGCCTGCGCCCAGTGGTTTAATTTCGAGCTTTGCGGAAATTCAGGTGATGCCAGCGCGATCGCTAATCGCCTCAAGGGGGGAGTGAATTGCTGCTGATTACAGCTTTTCCTTTGCTTGCGATCGCCTAAACCCTTAGCCCCAGCGTTATTGAACGGCTATCCACCAGGCGATAGCGGGTGTAGCGTCGGGCACCCACGGGATGGAGTCCGCGTCTAGGAGCCTATGCCTAAAATTTGGTAAAGAAAAAGAATGCGGTTTGTTAAAACTCATGTAGATGTTATGATGCGCTGATACTAGGTGTATGTTTGTCTATCCTTTTTCCAAGTCGCTTTTGCTGCTTGGATCTAAAGATGTCTATCTGGGTACACCTGCAAGTATTTAGGAGGGGTTGTCCTTGTCTCGCCGTAATTTGTTTACTTCCGAATCTGTAACTGAGGGCCATCCAGATAAGATTTGTGATCAGATCTCTGACACAATCTTGGATAGCTTACTGGCCCAAGATCCCAAAAGTCGGGTTGCAGCTGAAGTCGTAGTCAACACAGGGTTGGTGCTCATCACTGGGGAGATTACGTCCAAAGCGCAAGTCAACTACATTGAATTAGCCCGGAAAAAAATTGCTGAAATCGGTTACACCGGTGCAGACAGCGGCTTTTCGGCCAATAGCTGCTCCGTGCTAATCGCATTGGATGCCCAATCCCCTGACATTGCTCAAGGGGTCAACGCCGCCCAAGAAGTCCGGGAATTGTCGAACGACGAGCTTGATCAAATTGGTGCAGGTGACCAAGGGATCATGTTTGGTTTTGCTTGCAACGAAACCCCAGAACTGATGCCCCAGCCCATTAGCTTGGCCCATCGGATTTCTCGGCGCTTGTCGGTTGTGCGCAAAACGGGTCAACTCCCTTACTTGCGACCTGATGGCAAAACCCAGGTGACGATCGCCTACGAAGATGGTCGGCCTGTTGGCGTAGATACCATTCTGGTTTCGACCCAGCATACGGAAACCATCGATGGGATTACGGATGATGCCGGGATGCAAGCGCGGATCAAGCAAGATTTGTGGGATGCAGTTGTGCTTCCCTGCTTTGCTGATCTCACGGTGCAACCGGATGATAGCACTCGCTTTTTGGTGAACCCCACAGGCCGATTTGTGATCGGTGGGCCTCAAGGGGATTCGGGTTTGACCGGGCGCAAAATTATTGTCGATACCTACGGCGGCTATTCTCGGCATGGGGGCGGTGCTTTTTCTGGCAAAGACCCAACTAAAGTCGATCGCAGTGCGGCTTATGCTTGCCGTTATGTCGCGAAGAATATCGTCGCAGCCGGATTAGCCGAAAAGTGCGAAGTGCAACTCAGTTATGCGATCGGGGTTGCCCAACCCGTGAGCATCATGATTGAGACCTTTGGCACTGGCAAAGTTGAAGAAGAGCGGTTGTTAGACCTGGTGAAACAGCACTTTGAGTTGCGTCCGGCAGGTATCATCCAAACCTTCAACTTGCAAAAACTGCCAGCCGAGCGTGGCGGTCGTTTCTATCAAGAAATCGCGGCCTATGGGCACTTGGGCCGGATGGATTTGGACTTGCCGTGGGAACAAACGGATAAGGCTGAACTGTTGAAGGCAGATGCGGCCAAACTGTTTTCTCTGGCCTAGGGCCAAGACACGTTGCTTAAGACTGGTTAGTTGATTTGGTAAAGAGGGGTCGGGCGTTGTGGCTCGGCCCCTTTTTTATGGGCGGTTATTCTTAGCGATTTGATTAGTGTTTAGTGTTTGGGTGTTTGCGTTAAATGGCGACCTGCGCCGCGATCGCCTGGGTTAAATTGGGTGGGTTGCAGTGGCCTACAGTTTCCAGGTGACGTTCCCGGCTTCATCATCGACCCGCACGGTGACCGATCGCGACTGGCCGCGCTCATCCGTAATTTGGCACTGAAACGTTTCCCCTGGTTTGGCAACGCGAATTTTGCCCCCACATTTGGTTTTCACCGCAACCTTAAACTCGGCTTGAATGCCCTGGGTGATGGTCTGTTCCAGCTTGGGGAGGACGAGCAAGCCCTTTGTGTTCCACTGGCGTTCGTTGCTGTTGGCTTTGGGATTGGCAGCCACGGCCACGGCAAAGGTTTTAGCTTCGGCTTTGGCCTGACACGTAAATGGCTGGGTCAGGTCTGTGGGCAGTTCCGCCGGACATTGGACAGATTGCACCGTAATGCCAGCCGCTTTGGATACTTCAGTTTGCAACCGTTTTTCCAGGGCTTTGGCTGCCTGCGATCGCGGGGACGCTGGGCTGGGGGATGGGCTTGGCGAGGGGGACTCAGCCGGAGTTGGACTGGCATTAGGAGTGGGATTGGAGGTGAGTGAAGCTGGACGGCAACTGAGCAGCCCGATCCCCAGGAGGCCCGCGATCGCCACTGACCGAATGCTGTACCCAAAACTCGGCAAATTACCCATAGGACTGTGTGCTAACCTCGTGACCTCGAAAACCGTGAGCTTGACGCTGGGGCGATGACGTTGGCGATCGCCCCAGCGCCAAAACAATCGCCTTCAGAGTAGCCTAAATTGTCCAACAACAACATCTTTCTGGTGTGGGGATTTCCACTGGAGAGAAGGGCTAAAACTTCACGATGTAAGGGGATAGGAGAGTGGGCGATCGCCCCTGGTGCACCAAAGCTTGGCAGACCACGGCTGCCACTTCGGCCCGTGTGCTATCACGGTTGGGGTTGAGCTGGCGCAAAGCCGGATAATTGACAACAAGATGGTGGTGGGTGGCCGTTGCGATTTGGGTTTGGGCGTACTCAGGAATAGCCAGCCGATCATCGTAGGCATTCAGCAGCGTTTGGTCGCCCCCAGTGAGTTGCAAGCCACTGACCAAAGAGGCCAGTACCTGAGCCCGTTGAATATTCTGTTCGGGCCGAAAGGTGCCATCGGGAATGCCGGAAATGAAACCCGCTTGGTAGGCTCGGTTGATTGCGTGTTTAGCCCAAAAGTTGCTGGCTACGTCGGTAAAGGCGATCGCGGGGCGGCGGGGCAGTGGGTTGAAGGCTTTGACGACCAGGGCCGCATAGGTAGCGCGGGTCATGGCGGCGTCTGGCCGGAACTGCCCATCGGGAAACCCACCCAGGAAATCTTGCGTGGCGAGGGCGGTAATGAAGGGGGCGGCCCAATGTCCAGCAATGTCAGTAAAGGCAGGGGCCGATTGGGTTGGCGTGACGATGTAGGGCGAGGCGATCGCTGGCGCTTGGGACAAGCTCACCAAAGCTTGATAGATCATGGCAGCCACTTCGGCTCGGGTACTATCGCCCATCGGGTTTAACTGCCACACCTGGGGATAGGCTACCACAAGCCCCCGCTGGGTGGCGATCGCCACTTTGTCGGTAGCGTAACTGGGAATTTGGGCGCGATCGGCATACTCCAGCAGTGCTTCCTTGGTACCGCCTGTAAGCTGTAAGCCCCCCACCAGGGAGACGATCGCCTGTACCCGAGTCAAATTTTGCCCCGGACGAAAGGATCGATCCGCAAAGCCTGCCATAAACCCCATCTGGGTTGCGGTTTGAATCGCGGCCTTGGCCCAGAAATCGGCAGGAACATCCACAAAGGCGATCGCGGGGGTGGTGCGGGGGCGCTCAAAGGTGCTGGCAACAACGGCGGCATATTGGGCGCGGGGCATGGGGGCATCAGGCCGGAAGGTGCCATCGGGAAACCCGCTCATGGTGCCCCGTTGGACTAAGCCCCGGATCCAGGCTTCGGCCCAATGGTTAGTAATATCCGTCAGGGCTCCCACGTTGGGTGCGGGTATGGGGGTAGGCGGGGTTGGGGGGGCGGCATCGGGTACTGCAATGGCTACCAACTCAACGATGCCATTGATGCGGGCGGGGTTAATTTGGTTACCTGCCGATCGCACTTTGGAAGGTGTGGCGTTGCTGAGATCAGCTTTGCCGTTGTCGCGGAAGATATTTTGGCCCGGATCTGCTGCTTGGCCCAAATCGGGCAGGGCGCGATCGCTCACCACTAAGCCCACTTCGGTGTTCCGTTCTAACTCGTTGCCCCGCAAGACAGGCCCACAACTTTGGGTCAAGACCATGCCCCGTTGGTTGGCGACGATGCGATTGTCTGCAAAGAGAGGAGCCGCTTGATCGGCGATCGCGACCCCCACCGCCGACCCTTCGCACACATTCTGCCGCCACTCTCCTTTGGCTGTTTCCCGCAGACTGAACCCACTCTCCTGATTGCGCCGCGCCACAGTGTCATACACTCCTGGTTTGGCCGTGCCCACCGCCCACACCCCCGATCGCCCACAGTTGATCAGCATGCAATGGGCAATGATGGCACCGCTTGAGTCAAGCCACACCCCAATGCCCGCCGCCGCCGGGTTAGAAACTGTTACCCCCCGCAATTGGCTGTCTGCCTCTAACCTCAGCGTGATGTGCTGCTGGCCCAGGGTTGGGCTTTGGTACGGGCCGCCGCCCAGAATGACGATATCTCGACCTTTGGTGGGCTCGTCGCCGATGAGGGTAACGCCATCAGGAATGATCAGGGGAAAGGTTTCTCCACTGGAGGCTCCATAGGTGCCGGGGGCCAGTTGTAGGCGATCGCCCCGTCGGGCCTGGTGTAGCGCCCGACCAAGCGTTTTGAAGGGAGCCGCGCGAGTGCCGGGGGCTTGATCATTCCCGGTGAGGGGATTGAGAAAAAGTGTAGTTGCGACGCGGGATTGCACCATGATTTGATGGAGGCATTGCCAAGGGATGTTCTGCGGTTGAGACAGCTCGTTTCACCCTAGGATTAGAACACTCCCGTTGGACTGGCTGGGGCTGCCCGGGGTTGAGGTGGGTCTGTCGCGATCGCTGTCCTTTTGTATCACGTCAATGATATTGATTCTGTTGGTTGTCGTTCATAATTTCTTGCTGGGGCTGCTCTGTCTGTGGATGGCGCAGAAAATGTGGCGCTGGCGGCGATCGCTCAGTCGGTTATCCATTCGGCTAGCCGATACCGAACATGTTGTGTATTCTTTGCTCCAACCTGCTCCCCACGGGATTCAGCAAGTGCAACGCCAAACCAGTCAGTGGCGACAACACTATGAACAACTCGGTGTTCAGGCGGCTCAAATGCAGCAAATTTTGCGCTTACTGAGTCTGCTCCAAGTCCTTTGGCCCTATCGATCTTGGTTGGGGCAGTTCCGTCGTTCCAGGGGGACACTGGTTGACCGGATACCCACGCCGCCGGAGGGACTTACCCCTGGGATCAACGCCAAACCCGGTAGCCTCCGGTAAGGGCCAATTGGGGCTGGGTGGTTGCCGTTGGGGGGGCGATCGCGGTGGAAGGGAGAAATTCGCGTGCCGTCGCTTCCGCCGTTCCGTAGAATTAAGTTTGGCCGCAGTGGGGCCGTAGTTGGCACTGGCCTCATTTATCCGAATAATAGGATTGGAACACGCTACGAGATCCTTACTGGGTTAGCAACCATGCAGTGGATTGATCCTTAAGGCAGAATGGTTGAATCCATACTGCATTCCTTGCGTCGTTCACCGCAAATGACCATTCTTTTTCAAAAAGGATTTCAGGAAAGATGGCAAACAACCGTTCTGGTGTATTTTTGGGAGGGCTGATCCTGGGGGCTGCCGTTGGGGCGATCGCTGGGGTCTTAGCCGCACCTTGTTCTGGTCGCGAGAGCCGCCGCATTTTGAGAAAGTCTGCCGCCGCCTTACCAGAGTTAGCCGAAGATTTATCGAGCAGTATGCAAGTCCAAGCCGATCGCTTATCAGAATCAGCACTCCAGAACTGGGATAGCACCCTGACCCGCTTGAAAGAGGCGATCGCCGCTGGCCTCGAAGCCTCCCAACGGGAAAGTCAATATTTGAGCGAAGCCGAAGCCAATCTGGCGGCCACCAAGCCCATGCCCAAACCACCAAAAAGTGCGCCTCACCAAGTGCGCTAAGGGGCGGTCAGGGTTGCCGGGGGCGATCGGCCCTGCTGGTCGGTATTGCTCGCTGGAAGCGTGAGTTTGTGTCCAGTCCTTTGCGTTTGTTGATTTGTGCCTGCCCTTCTTCACACTGAGTACTAGTGACTAATCCTCTGTTTTGGCTAGTCTTATCGCTGCTGTTCGTCACCGTCAGCCTCACGATTGTGCTGATCGTTGCGATTCCCACGTTCAAAGAACTGAGTCGTGCGGCTCGGAGTGCGGAAAAGCTATTTGAAACCTTACGGCGAGAGTTTCCGCCGACCCTGGAGGCCATTCGCCTGACGGGGCTGGAAATTAGTGACTTAACTGATGAGTTACAGGAAGGGGTGCAAAGTGCTGGCCAGGTGGCAAAACAGGTGGATCAAACCCTCGCCGATGCGCGTCGCCAAGCCCGCAAGGTTCAACACGGTACGCGCAGTTTGGCTGTAGGGTTGCGATCGGCCTGGAAAACGTTGATGCGGCCCCAACCACCTCGGCGATCGGAGCGGTTGCCGGGAGAGCCGGACACCCTGGGACTGACAGAACTCCCGGCGAGTACCCGCCCGCCTTTGCCCGATGCGCTGGATGAGTTTGAAGCAACGGATGATTACGAGGCGATCGCGGAATATCTGCCCGCCCATAGGCCATTGCCAACCCCGGCTCCCACTCGCTTCATCGCCAAAGCGGGGGAACTGGTCGAAGAACTGGGCCAGCAAGAGGATGGTACGGCCCGTTAAGGCTGAGTCTGGCAGGTGGCGGGTGTATGTGGCCGTAATCGGCTGCGGTGATTTGCTGCGGTGGTTTGTTACGAAAGGACGGTGGCCGTGTGGGATCGCGGTGTTTGCCTCAACTGGGGACGGGCGTTTGTCCCAGTGCGATCGCCTGCGCCGACGGTCTTCTGCTAGCTGCCTTTTGCCAGATGTTGATTTGGGCGATCAACCAGAGAAAAATCTCTGGACTTTTGTTAACTTTTGACTAAAGTTGTGCCTCTGGGGTTTACGGATAGGCTTTCCCAGGGAAATCTTTAAAGCAGGGTCGCCTACCAAGTTCCTTGTTCAAATTGGCTAACCACGTCATCACAACCACTTCGCTTCAAATAAATTTGATTTAGACACCCGTTATGGATTGGTCAAAAAAGCTTCAAGAACCAACGTTTTGGCTAATGGCGATCGCGACGGCGATCGCGGTTTTACATCTCACCCTGGCGAGCCGCATCGAAGAATCAGACATCTTTGCGACCAGTCTGCTCTTTTGGTTTGCTGCCGGTACGCTGATTTGGGATCACCGCCACCAGTTGGATTTTCACAGTGGTCTTTTCCCCAGTCTCGTCGGCGCGATCGTGCTGGCCCTGGGGCTGACGCGACTCACTTTTTCGCCCGATTCCGCATCAATGGCGTGGGGGTTCCCCTTTCTTGCGGCCCTCAGTTTGGGGCTGTTGGCTTCGGGGTTCAAGGGCTTGCGGCAATACTGGAAACCACTCCTGATTTTTGGGGTCTTGGCGGTACAACCCCTTTTAGTGTTGACCTTACAGGCGATCGACCTCTCCGAACTTACGGCCAAAGCCGCTTCTTTTAACTTGTCTTACCTGGGGTTTCATCCCCAACGGGAAACGACTTACATCTATCTCCCGGCAAGCCGCACCCAGGTCTATGGTGCTTGTTCCGGGCTGCAAAGCATTTTGCAATTGCTCAGCATTTCGGTGTTGTTCTTACTCATGTTTCCTCTCCGCAATCTCTGGCAACGGGGACTGTGTGTGATTGCGGCAGTATTGATTGCCTTTTTCGTCAATTCATTTCGGGTGGCGCTGATGGCCATTCTGAACAATGCTGGCAATAAGCCTGCTTTTGATTTTTGGCACGAAGGCGATGGTTCACTCATCTTTTCGGCGATCGCCGTTGCGGTGTTTGGTGGCTTTTGTTGGCTGGCCTTCCTCCGTGCTGCTGCGCCCAAACCTGACCCCAAGCTAGAAGATCATGCCTAAATTCAACTGGGCCGCTGCCCGTCTGGGGCTCTTGGCCGTGATTTTTGTGGGAACAACCGCCACCTGGGCCAAACTTTCTGCCACTCCCAAAATGGCGAATTCTGAAGGCACACCGACGGCAAGCAAACCCCTGGCCACGACCGTGCCCCTGCCCAACTGGCAACTTGTGGCAACCCAACCTTTGAAGCTTGACGAATCCCAGGGGGGGCAACGCTATCGCTATCAGCAAAACGGCACCACCCTGGAGATTGATGCGCACCAAATGGTGAGTGATGGAAACGTCAGCCGTTACTTGTTTGTGCATTCCCCCGTGCGGACGGCCAACGCTAACCTAAACGTTAAATTTCAACCCAATATTGGCTATTACGGACTCGTTTCTGTCGAGAATAAGGCATATTTAAGTGCTTGTATTAATCCTCGTGGGGAGAGCACGGTGACGGAACAGCAATTTACCCAGAATCGATATACCCACGATTTACGCCCTGCGCGAATTTTGCCTTGGCTAATGGGGCAAGAGTCTCTGATTGACTATCGGTGTTTGTGGATATTAATGTCTGTGCCGATCGGCAACCCACCCACGCCCTCTTCAACGGAACGGGCAACCCTAGAAGCCAAAGCTTATCAAGACTTGGAAACGGCTTGGTTTGCGTGGTCGCAATGGTGGCGGTCTCATTTCCCGCCGTCTTAATGCCCACCTCTCACACATGACTATCAATTTTGCGGAAGGAGCCAAATGCTATGGCGATGTCAACGGGTGATACTAATGAAAATTTAACAGTCTATCGGTTGCGCTGGATTGGTTATGGCTTGCTGATTTTGGCGTTAGTCGATGTCATCCAAATTTTGCTCAGTTTCCAACCGACCCAACCAACCTGGGTGCCTGTTGCGATCGGCCAAGTGGTTGAACGGTCTGTGATTCCGTTGCTGGGCTTTGCGTTGGTGTTTTTTGGGGAATACTACGGGCGCAAAAGTCTAGAGAAAATTGGCTTGCGGATTTTGTCCTGGCTTTGCCTGGGGTTGGCGATCGCGTTTTTACTCATGATTCCCCCCATGTTGTTGGGGGCGTTTAACGTGAATGCGCAAACTCAGCAGCAAGTGGGGCAGCAAGTGGAACAACGCCTGACGCAACTGCAACAGTTGGAAGAACAACTGAACAAAAGCAACCCAGAGCAAATTAAAGCCTTGGCAACTCAACTCAGTGGCGCTGGTGTGAGTGTTGATCCCAATAAACCGGAAGATGTCAAAGCGCAAATTCGAGACCGGATTAAGACGATTCGGGAAGAACTGAAGAAACAAGCTGACAACCCAGCCAATACTCAAGCGGCGACAAATCTCATCAAAAATGCGGTCAAATGGAGCATTGGGGCATTGGTAACAGCAGTATTGTTCTTTTATCTCTGGCGCACGAGCCGTTGGGGATAATTGTCGCGCGCTGTCTAAACTCTGGTCTACATCTAATCCTTTCTAATCTCTAATCGACCGATCGCTTTGCGAGTACTTTCTAGCCATGTTCTGCCGACCTCGTGCCGTGCGAATGTGGCTTTTAAGTTGGGGGCGAGTGTGTTGTTTGAAGGCTGTTGATAGGTTGAAGCTGCCTAGAATTTAACGCCAATCGACAATCCAGCCTTTCGCTTGCCCGTAATGGCTTGCCCGACCACTAGGCGGCAGCGAGTTGATGGGATAACTCTTCCGGGGTCATGTTGGGGTGCATGACTTGGCCGTCTTTGAACCAGACGATGCGCCTGGTGCAGCGGGCGACTTCGGGTTCGTGGGTGACCATAACAACGGTCATGCCGCTGGCGTTGAGGTCGGCAAAGATTTTCAGAATTTCTTCGGTCGTGTGGGAGTCCAGGGCTCCGGTCGGTTCGTCAGCCAGCAGTAAAACGGGATGACCGACGATCGCCCGTGCAATGGCGACCCGTTGTTGTTGCCCCCCGGAAAGCTGAGTGGGTTTGTTGTTTAGCCGATTGGCCAAACCCACTTGGGTGAGGGCGGCAATGGCGCGATCGCGGCGTTCCCGTTCGGGCACATTGGCATAGACCAGAGGCAGCATTACGTTTTCAACGGCAGTGAGTTGGGGTAAGAGATGAAACTGTTGGAAAACAAAGCCCAGTTTGCGATTGCGGACATGGGCGAGGGCTGAATCGGGCATCGTCGAAACATCCATGCTATCCAGGTAATAGTGGCCTGTAGTGGGGCGATCAAGACAGCCAATGATGTTCATCATGGTGGATTTGCCGGAGCCGGAAGCCCCCATGATGGAGCAAAATTCCCCGGCTTCAATGGTCAGGTTGACTCCGGCCAAGGCCCGCACTTCGGTTTCACCAGAGCCATAGATTTTATAGATATCTTCGAGGCGCACAATGGTTGTCGTCATGGCCGAATTCTTGGGATAGGGTGGGCGAAGAGCTGGAGCGGGCAAGGCATTAGGCACTGCGGAGAGCCACAATGGGGTCGAGTTTGGCGGCCTGCCGCGCGGGCACAACCCCAAAGAAGAGGCCAATGCCCCCAGAAACTCCGGTGGCGATCGCGATCGCGATGGGCGAAATCCCCGCTTGCAACGGCGAGAAGGCCCCCACGAGCATAATGCCACCAACTCCGATGCCCGTGCCAATCAGCCCCCCGGCAGCCGCCAAAATTACGGCTTCGATGATGAACTGCACCAAAATATCTTGTTGCGAGGCCCCGATCGCTTTCCGCAAGCCAATTTCTTGGGTTCGCTCGGTGACGGAAACCAGCATGATGTTCATAATCCCAATGCCACCCACAACCAGGGAAATGGCCGCGATCGCCGCCAACATAATAGTTAACCCGCCCGTAATGGTGCCGACAATTTGCAAAATGTCTTTCTGGGTTTGAACAGTGAAGTCGTCGGTTGTTGTAATTTGGTGGCGCTGCCGCAGTAAGTTGGTAATTTGAAATTCGGCAGCGGGAATGCTGGCTTCGTTTTTAGCCGAGATGGAAATAAAGGTGAGATCCAGGCCATAGGGAGAGGTGCGGCCCGTGAGGCGATTGGCGTGGGTCGTGATGGGGACATAGGCGGCATCGTCCTGATTGTTGCCCAGAAAGGCCCCTTTGGATTGCAAAACCCCAATGACCCGAAAGGTAATCCCCTTAATCCGAATTTCTTCACCGATGGGATCGCGATTGCCAAAAAAGCGACTGGCCACTTCCGACCCCAAGGCCACGACCTGGGTATTCCGCTCTACATCTTGCTCGGAGATAAAGCGGCCTTTGGCCATGTCGAAACTCCGCACCGATAAAAATTGGGGCGTTGTCCCAACAATCAGGGAACTGGTGTTCAGATTGCGGTAAACCACGGGCAATTGACTTTGCCGTTGGGCGGCAACTTCGTCAATCGAGGGGACTTGGGTGGCGATCGCCGCTGCATCTTCCAAGACCAGAGTGCGGGGCAGGTCAAAGGAACGGTTGCGGGCTTCCCGGGTTCCCGGCGTGACAAACAACACATTTGGCCCCAAAGATTCAAACTGCTCTGAGGCAAGCTTTTGGGCACCCTGCCCAATCCCAATCATGGCAATCACCGAGGCATTGCCAATGATGATACCGAGCATGGTTAACGTACTGCGGAGCTTATTAGCAGTCAGGGTTTTCACCGCCATCTTGCCGCTTTCCATCAGATCCATACCTACTGCTTCTCCATCCCTTTGAAAATGTCCTGGAGTTTTTGGCCTTCTGGCAGTTCCACAAATACCGGTTCACCCTGCTTGATGCCTTCGGTAATCTCGGTTTCGTTGCCAATGTTGGGGCCGATCGTCACGGGCTGAAATTTGGGTTTGTTGTTTTCGTCGGGCACCAAAACTCCGGTTTGACCTTTGTTGGTGACGATCGCCACCGTTGGCACCATCAGAGCCCGATCTCGGCTTTGCCCTAAAAAGGCAAGATCGGTGGTCATACCAGAGCGCAGGGTGTCTTTGCCTGCGGTAATGCGAATCCGAACTTCGAAGGTGATCACCCCGCGTTGGGTGGGGTCTTCTTTGGCTTCTGGCGATACCAGGCGCACTACTCCTTTAAACACCTGTTTGGGGAAAGCATCGGCCTGAATTTCGACCTGTTGCCCTGGCCGGATCTGGTCAATATCGACTTCTGGCAATTTGGCCAAAATCTCTAAATCGTTTGCCAGAGTCACAATCGACGTGGCGGAAGAGGTGCTGGAGGCAAAACTGGTGGGGGTGACAAAATCGCCTTCGGTGGCGTTGCGCTGGGTGATGATCCCGGCAAAGGGAGCGCGAATGGCGGTGTCGTCGAGTTGGGTATCTACGGCTTGCAAATTGGCTCTAACGCCTTCCACCTGGGCTGCCGCTTGTTGAATTTCTTGGGTACGGGGGCCATTTTGTTGCTGATTCAGTTGTTGCAGGGCGTTGTTTAACCGGGCTTGGGCTTGGGCAACGTTGGCCTGGGCGCTCCGTTGCTCGTTTAGGACTTCATCCAGGCGATCGCGGCTGATGGCTCCTTCACTGGCGAGGGACTGGTTGCGATCGGTGCGTTGCATTGCTAGATCTAACCGGGTTTGGGCCGCGGCGACCTCAGCTCTGGATTGGTTAACTGTGGCCTGGGCTTGGGCAATCACTTCGGAACGAGTGCCCGATTGCAGGAGGGATAAATTTGCCTCGGCTCTGGCTAATTCGGCTAACACTTGTTGCCGTTGGGCTTCGAGTTCGCGGCGATCCATCTCGGCAATGAGCTGCCCTTGGGTGACGCGATCGCCCTGCTCCACATACAGCTTGGCCAGCCGTCCGGCGGTTTTGGGGTTCAGGTTCAGCCGTTTGACAGGAACCACTTCCCCATTGGCAGTGATGCGCACAGTCACATTCTTTTGCTGGACGGGCACTGTTAAGGTACTGATATTTTGTTTAGGGGCAGCGTTGCGTAAGGCCACAAACCCTGCCACCGGTACGCCAACGACACTAGCTGCCAAGAGGCCGACCAGCCAGGGGTTGACTTTTTTTGTTACTCGATTAATGAGCGGGACTTGCATAGGTCTTTGGGGGGTGGGGAAAAGTCACACAACGGGCGATCGCATTACACAGATAAACCACGGGTCTGGTCATTCATCGCGCACTACCAGCAACCCATCAGGGGCCACCCGTTGAATGCCGGGGTGGGGTTAGGACGGAATGGGCGTGGCGTGGCGCGTTTCCCACTGTTCGATCAAGCGGGGTAACTCGGCCTCAAAGAAGGCATGGATGTCATGCATTTCCTGGAGGCGATCGCACAGTTGGGGTTGATCAGACCCCATGAGGGCTAAACCCCGCGTGGCCACTTCACGAAAGGCCGTGATTTGGGCCAGCCGCCGACTGGTGAGTTCAGTCCAGGCGTTGGGTTTGATCCGGAAGTAGTCCCGTCGCTCACCGGGCAAACTGATGCGTTCAATCAAACCAATTTGCTCCAACAGGCGCGTCATGGTGCTGATTGAGCCTTTGCTAGCCTGCAAAATTTCGGCTAACTCAGTCGGCGATTGGTGGGGCGGATCGGAAATTAACAGCCAACCCAGCACTCGCCCAGCCATGCGCGGAAACCCAACGGTTTCAAATAGCAACCCGACATCTTCAATGAAGTGCTTTTGTGCGATCGCTGCGGTTGGGCTGTGCAATCGGCCATTGTCGCTCACGTTATGCTCCCCGATGACTACAACTACTCAAAGCTGGGATACCTAAAATTTTAACAGAACTTAGTTCTTTCAGTTTAGTTTGTACTGAACAATTAGAACTTAACGAACTGGCAACGTGCCGGAATGCGAGTAATTGTGGGGTTGCCTTGGGGGAGCGGGTGGGGCGCTTCCCTGGATCAAAGGCTTGCGACTTGACGATTAGAAGTGTTAAGAATGAGGTTCTGCCCTAGGACGGATTCAGGTCTGGCGCTGTTGCGTTGACCTGGATCTGCCTAATCCTGCAATAGGATTTATGAAGATCCCACGCGCCGAGGCGCAGAAATCTGTCAAAATCCTGCATGTGTAACATTTACACAAACTTTTCTGATTCGTTCCCACTCTCCTTGCATTCAGTACAATGAACGTCACTGATGCATTTACGCACCGAGCCTCTAAGCGCCTATGAGTTCTCCGTCCGATTTGTCCCCCAAACCCGAAAAACCCGCTGCTGAGCAAGCCCCCTCTCCTGCACCCGCTTCGGAACCGAAGCCTGCGGATGTCGCTGACGAGGCTGTTTCGCCAATCTTGCGCAAACCTCCGGCTCGGCCTGTGCGGCCCCAACCCCCGGCAGAGCTGGCAGCGAAACCGCCGATGGCCACAAAGCCGGCGGCCAGTAAGCCAGAAGCCGCAAAGCCAGAAATCGTTTCAGTTGTTCCGGCTGCGGCTACGGTGCCCACTCCGGCCCCAATGGATGTGTCTTTATTCCGGCAGCAACCCATTCCACCACCGAGTGAGCCAAAGCAGTATCGGGCGATCGGGATGGTCAAGGGGATTTATACTCCCGCTGGCGAAGAATTCACGATTGGCGAGTTGCAAACGGCTGATGGCACAACGTTGAAGGCGGTGCTGTTAGGACGAGTCATGAGCCTGGTCAAGAATCATATTGATCTGGAAAAGCAGCATTTGTGGATTGTGTATCCACGGACTCGTGATGAAGAGAAGGAATTACATATTCAGATTGTGGGGATTTGGGAACCCGAAACCCTGAAGAAGGAAGACGAGGCAGAAGAGGAGACGCCCCTCACTGCTGAAGCTGAGCCAACCCCTGGGGCAGAAGTTGATGCTGCGGGAGAAGCTGGCGATCGCGGGGCTACCCCAGAGGCCACAACGGCGGAAGCTGCAACCGAGGTCGACGTGGACGCGGCAGCGGAGTCAACTGTGGCGGTGTCCGCTCCTCCGGCTGAGCCTGATGCTGCCAGTGATTTAACCTTTGCGGATCCACGCTTGGTCGATGGTTATTTCTCGATTCGGGGTGAGGTTGTTTTCTATGCAGAGGACGATCACCATATTGTGGTGAAAATTCAGCAAACTCCGCGCAAGAATACTCAAAAAGCGAAGGCATTCAAAATTAGCGTCCGGGGGCAACTCTCTTCTCCAAGAAGCGTGGGGTATTTCTGGGAGTTACATACCCTGCGGCAAGATAACACCCTGGCTGTGACCGAGAGTGTTTGCATTGGCTTGGCCCCACCGAAAAAACGCTCGAAGGATGATCCCCGCGATCGCCGTCGGCCACCGTTTGGGCGAGGCAAAGGCCCAGGTCGCCCTCAACGGGCTGGAGGCCCCCGCCCCAATTGGGAAGCTGGCAGTGGCGGTAGCGCTAGCGGCGGTAGTAGCGGCAGTCCCAAACCAGTGAAACGCACGGAACAACAACCGAGCGAAAGTTAGGCGGCTATTGCTTAGGCGGCCATTCCTGAATCGGCGGCAAGCTTGATTAGACACGGATCGCAAGAACGATAGATCGCAAGAAGGAGAGTTGCAGCCCCAGGCGGACTCTCCTTTCGCCTATTGCAGTTGCAATGGGTAGTGAAAAATGGGATAGACGGGGGGGCAACCTGGATAGGGCAGGCCATACAGGGCGATCGCGGCTTAGGCGGTGAACCGTGCCAGCCAACTGAAGCCGGGGGCCAAGAGTAAGGCCGGGAGAAAAGACGCAACCCGAATTTTACCCAGGTTCAATAAATTGATGCCAATTCCGATGATCATCAAACCGCCCACGCCTGTAATGAGCAAGATGGTGGGGCTGGTTGCTGGGTCAGGGATATATTGGGCCAGGGTTCCGGCAAGTAAGGAGAGCGTGCCCTGGTAGAGCAGGATGACCAGGGTGGAAAAGCCTACACCAACCCCAAAGCTGCTGGTGAGTGCGATCGCCGTTAGTCCATCCATTGCTGCTTTTAACAACAACAGCCGACTATCGCCGGTCAAGCCATTATTCAAACACCCCAACAACGTCATTGGCCCCACACAAAACAACAAACTGGCGGCGACAAACCCTTCCGTGAAGCCCGTGCCACCTTTGAACCGTTGCCGGAGGCGATCGCCCACTCCCGTTATCCCCGCTTCAATTTGCCCCCACTCACCAAGCAACCCCCCCAGCACCAGTGTTACCAAACCCAACACCACCCCATCCACAATCCCCACTTGTGCCTGGGTTAAGCGTCCGGCCATCGTTACCCCTAAAAAGAGCGTCAGCAACCCGACTCCCTGAGTAATAATCCCAACCATTGCCCCCGGCAAGCGCCCCCGCAATAACAAGCCCAAGGTCGTGCCACCGAGCACGGTTGCCACATTCACCCATGTGCCGCTGGTGCGAACCCAAAACTCAAAACCCATTGTGCGTTTGCCTTGTGTTGTTTCTGAATATATGCGTAGCCTGTGAGGGGCGCGATCGCGGTAACGGCTCCTGGTTAAATTGCCGGGGGTGGCTGGCCATTGGCAGTACCCCAAAAATGCTGCTGCTGGCCACTGATCCATCAGCTTAATACATTGTGGGGAGATCGATTGCGGGGCGGCGCGATTAGGCGAAGGGCGTTTTACCAGGGCGATCGCCCTGGTTGGGTGTCCATCCCGGAGGTCTCATTCTGGCTTCACCAATTACGCCAAGGTTGATTGGTGACGGCTTAGGGCTGAATTAGTGATGCTGGAGTCGATAAAAACTGAATGAAAACCTGACTTGGATTAGTAGGAGAAATCAAACTGGAACTAAGGATTAACACTAGGGGGCATGAATCCAGAATATTAAGCTAAAGGGAGAAAATAGTGATTGAGAACTGAGTGGAGAAGTAATCCAATCGTGGTAACTCAATCGTGATGGCGACTAGGGCCAGCGGGCTACCGGGTTCGGATGGTTGACAGGGCCGTGGATTGGGGTTGGCCCTGCCTTGGGTGAGTTCATCGTTTGAAGTTGCTTCCGATAGGATATGAGGGAACCAATTCTGCGGCTGATTGACTTGTCATGGGCTCTTTTATTCGATCGAAGCAATTAGGGCAATATGTTTGCGTGTTTTTCCTCACTATAGCCATGAGTTTTGGCGGTGGGTTGCTGGCGGCGATCGCCCAAACGCCAGACGTTTCTGCCAGTCCCCCACCTGACAAAGCCGTTGTCGCCATTGATGGTACTTCCTTATTTCGGGTGAATGCCTCTGGGGACTATAGCGCCAAAGAGCGGGCGGAGCTGATTAATTTGCAGCTCAAGAATGCGGTGGCTACGCCAATGGAGATTAACGTCAAAGTGGAGGAGCGCAACCAATTACCAACGCTATTGTTGAACGATCGCTATTTGTTAACCGTGACGGCCAAAGATACAGATCCGGGGTTGACGCCAAATGAGCAAGCTGCCATTTGGGAGCAACAACTGGAGGCCAAAATTCAGGCGGCTCAGGCCGAGCGCCAACCGGAATATCTCAAATGGGCGGCGTTGCAAACGGGGCTGGTGCTGTTGGGGGTGGGCTTGGTGCATTGGTTCCTGGGGTGGTTGCGCCAGCGGGGATTGCATCGTCTACGGCAAAGCCTGAATGAGGCCGCCGCGTTCGATGCGGCAGAACCGACACCCATGAATGCCTCGGCGCGTTATTTAGCCCGCTTTCTCAAACTGTTGCTGACGCTGGTGCGCGTTGGGTTGTGGTGTGCGGCAGTGTTGTATGTCACTAATTTGTTTCCGCTGACGCGCTTGTGGAGTTATCAGGTGAAGAGCGCGATCGCCGCGACGTTTACTTCCCCCATCTTGCCGCTGGGGCCAAACTCTTACTCCTTAGTCGATTTGTTGTTACTGGCTGTGTTTCTGGTGGGTGTGGTGATTGCCGCTGGCGTTGTGACCGATGTGTTGCGATCGCGGCTGTTAACTCTGGCGGGCATCAGTCGGGGTGTGCAAGAAGTCATCGCCATCCTCATCAAATACAGTTTCATCACCATTGGCGTGTTGGTCATGCTGCAAATTTGGGGACTCGACCTCAGTTCCTTAACCATTTTGGCCAGTGCGTTGGGGGTGGGGGTGGGTTTTGGGTTGCAGGATATTGCCAAAAACTTTGGGAGTGGCCTGGTCTTGGTGTTTGAGCGTCCGATCCAGGTTGGGGATTTTATTCAAATTGGCTCGTCAATGGGCACGGTCGAAAAAATTGGAGCTCGCAGCACCCAGATCCGGACACTGGATCATGTGACGATCATTGTGCCTAACTCACGGTTTTTGGGAGAAGAAGTGATCAATTGGAGTCATGGCAACCCCATCTCGCGGCTGCACATTCCGGTGGGTGTGGCGTATAGTGCCGACCCCACAGTGGTGAGAACTGTCCTGCGGGACGCGGCCCAAACTCATCCTGATGTGTTGCAAGAGCCGCCGCCCCAAGTGTTATTCAAAGGTTTCGGTGACAGTGCGTTGAATTTTGATCTCCTCGTTTGGACGATGCTACCCCATCGCCAATTTGTGTTGCAGAGTGATCTTTACTTCAAAATTTTTGAATGTTTACAGGCCCAGTCGATTGGAATTCCCTTTCCCCAGCGGGATCTCCATGTGCGATCGGGCACGTTGGCTCTTTCTCCCGCTGCCGAAGCTGTGCTGGCTCACTTGGCGAATGGCAATCCTGCCGAGCCACCCCAAGTCTGAAAAGCCGGAGGCGATCGCCGTCATCGTGCCCTAGCTAGAGGCGGAGGATTTTCTTCCTGAGATCGGTTATCCTCTTCAAAGTGGCGCATCCGGCAGTCGCCAGGATTGGCAATGGTTGCAATGATCTGTTGCTGGGAATAGCCTGCGATCGCCGCTCGGCGGTTTGCTTGCCCCTTGGGTGTGTTTCTACTGGCTTTTGGCCACGCTGGTTTATCGTCTGTTTTGTTGCTGTTATCTCACCCGCCAATCAGTTCAGGAATGACTTCAAAATCCGTTTCAGAAAGTATTCAACCCTCCACTGCTGAACAGCAGAAGCAACAACTTGAAGCTGCCCGAATGCATGAGGTGCAAGTTCTCATTGATGTTCTGTTTCGGCGGGAAGCAGAGGTTTTGAAGTTGGTGATCAACCATCTGTACGATGTTGGTTCGACCAATTTAATCGACCAAAGAGTGACTTCGCGGCAGTTGCGGGGGATTGTTAAATATATCGCCAAGTTATCCAAGCCAGCTTTTCGGTGTGTTGCGTTGTATTGGGTGCAAAAAAACTGTCCGCGCTTAGTGACCAATTGGTTGCGGTATAAGGTCGCGTTCAAAACCTATGTGCCGCCTGCTCCGACGATTGTGGAAACGGTGGATCAGGCTCAGGAAACGGTGGAGAAAGTGCTGGGTGATGATAGTACCCTAACTGAAGATGCCGCCCCAACTTCGGCGTTGGTGACTTCGGCAACTCGGTCGTTGCCCCCTTCCACCTTGCTCAAGTTAAATGCCCAGCACGATGAGATTCAAACCCTGCGGTTTCAGGTGCGGGTGTTCGCTGGGATGGCGCTAGCGGCGATCGCGATTTTGGGGGGCACCATTGCTTATCTCAGCTACCGTTTGGAGGTGACTCCAATCCAGCTTTTGCATCCGGCCAAAACGACAGCAGTGAAGGATGCCGCACCGCCCAATTGCGAAATGCAGCCCGCCCCGAGTCCGGCCATTAGCCCGGTAACGAGTCAATCGGCAACGCTGATGAAGCCCTGATTCCCGGCAGTTAAACCCCACCCCTAGGCGAACCACAATGGGTTTCGGGGCTATCTTTGGGGGCTATGCCCTGAACCGTTGCACTGGCGATCGCACCGCTGGGCTAAGGTTCATCATCAAACTTCATCTTTATGACAATTTAAGGGTTTGCTCAGGTCTCTGGCCATAGGCTGTTTGCGTGATTGGGACGTTGGTTTAGTATCGCGGATCACGGTCTGAATCAGCGAGGCCGAGCATAATTCTCGCAATTTGTTGCGTCGGGAGGATGGAGTGGAAGCAGCGATCGCCGATGGCCCCAAAATCTATCTCTGTGGAGGGGGCAAAATCGCTCTGAGGCAGAGGGCATGGGGATGACGGCGTTCAGCTTGGTGGAAAAGCTATGCCCAATGGCTAAAACGCGACGGTTGACAAGTCTGTTAATATTAAAAAAAGTAAACGCAAAACTGGCTCATCCAGAGGCTTGGGCACTCTGGGTGAATTAATCGCTAAGTCCCATTTCATAGTGCGAGGCTACGTTAGTGACTTCATTGCTACTCTCTCAAAAGACAGAAGAAAATCTGATCGCTCATTTTTTCCAACTTTCGGAAGGGCGTTGGCGATCGGAACGGCGCTACTATACCTTGCCCGATGGCGCAACCAAAGAAGTGGTCAGTGTGCTGACTGTGCGCTTTTTGGAGCAGGGCAGCCCGGAGTTGATTCATTTAGCCCAGTTGCATGGTTTGGCGGAGGAAACTCGGTTGACCTGCGGTGCAGAAGTCACCTGGGATAGCCAAGATGCAGACAGTGGCAAGGGGCAATCCAAAGGGGAAACGCTGTTTGGGGCGCTGGGCTCAGTTTTGTATCGCGATCGCGGTTTTGCAACTGAAAAGCCTGTTACCGCTGAGTATACGTTTACCAATCCCCAAACCTTGTGCCTCCGCACGGAGTACAAAGGTTCGGTGTTTGAGGAAGAGCTGAAACTGGTTGGGCAGTTGTACCGCACTCGGCAATCGATTATTTCGCGGGCCGGGGAACAGGTGATGATTGGTCAATACCTGGAAAAGCGCCTGTCCTAGGGCGATCGCTAGGTTCCCTGGATTGATCCACCGCCCGCCGCTGCAATTGGGGTTGGGGTTGTGGTTGGCCTGGAAGGAGCCAAACGAAACGCACAGGTACAATTTTGCATTTAATGTTGATTGGGGGGCATTCCGTTGAGTGGGTGTCCCTTTTTGGTGTTTAGTGGCAGAAGTGGCAGCGATCGCGATGAAGTTTTTGGGCATTGATTTTGGCTGGAGTTCGGGAGAGAGTGGGCTGTGTTGTCTGGAGTGGGTGGGCGATCGCTTGGAATTGCGGGATTTGCAACGATGTGGGGCGATCGAGGCGATTCTTGCCTGGGTCGATCAATGGGTGCCGCCCAATGCTCCCGGCCTCATTGCGGTGGATGCGCCCACGTTGATTCCAAACCCAACGGGAATGCGCCTGCCCGATCGCCTTGCCCACAAGTATTTTGGGAAATATCACGCGGGGTGTTATCCGGCTAATTTGGGGTCGGCGTTTGCCACGCGCACGGTGGCCTTTGGGTTGAGTTTGGAGGCTCGTGGTTTTCAGCACGCACCCACAATCCAGGCTCGCGAACTGGGGCGGTTTCAAATCGAAGCGTTTCCCCATCCGGCGATCGTGCATTTGTTTCAGTTGCCGCAAATCTTGAAATACAAAAAGGGCTTGTTGGCGCAACGGCAGGCGGAATTGGCTCGGTTGCGTGGTTATATTTTGGATGATTTGCCTGGGTTGCAGCCTCCGCTGGATGTGGCCCAAAGCTCGATTGAGTTGCCTCCGATTCCCTCAACGGGCAAAGCCCTCAAAGTGGTTGAAGATCAGCTCGATAGTGTGATTTGTGCTTACATTGCAGCGCACTGGTGGTATTGGGGGGCAGCACGTAATGTGGTGCTGGGCGATCGCGCTGAGGGTTACATCGTTGTGCCAATGCCTTTTAGCGAACCGTCTGTGCTTCCTGGCTAAAAGGGTGGGGGATTTTGCCCCAAACAGTTGCAATCAAACAGTTGCAATCAAACATTTGCAATCAAATGTGCCAATCTGATTCAGGTTGTGTATAGTCCTATCGGAGACTGCCACATTTACCACGCTGCCAACAACACGGGCGATCGCCGGGAGGGTTCCGTTGCCAGAGACTGTAACTGGGGTGATGCCACCCCTCGAATTTATTCCACCAAACTTTGATTCCAAGTCGCTGTGGCTGGTGCAACGGCTGTTTCCGCTGTTGATGCAGCAGCGCACGGCCATTCGTCAGTTGGAGGCGAACAATGTAGAAACGTTGGTGGACTTATATCGCCAATTTCAGTCTGGCAAAATTCGCCTGCTGATGGCGTTTCGGCATCCAAGTGCAGATGATCCATTTGCTCTGTGCCAACTGTTGTGGCAACTGGTACCCCAAACGGCGCGGCAATTGGGGCAACCTTTGGCCCAACCAACCCATGCTCATTTTATTTACGATCGCGGCATTCCGCTCTGGGCGGGCAGGTGGATTAGCTGGGTTTATCCTCGGTTGGGGGGCACGCCAATTCATCGGGGCAAGTTGGATTTGGTGGGGTTGCGATCGGCGCGGGATTTGTTTGCCAACGGGCAATTTCCGATGATGGCTGCTCCTGAAGGGGCCACGAATGGACATAGTGAAGTCATTAGCCCGCTGGAACCGGGGATTAGTCAACTCAGTTTTTGGTGCGTTGAGGATTTAGTCAAAGCGAAGCGCCCGGAACAGGTGATTGTGTTGCCGATTGGGGTGCAGTACCAATACCTCGATCCGCCGTGGGCCGAGATTCGCAAAATTTTGACCCAGTTGGAAGCGGATGCGGGTTTGACGCTAGAGGTGGCTGAGTGGGCGAACGATCCTCGTGAAGCCATGCTGTACAAGCGGCTATATCGCTTGGGGGAATATTTGCTTTCGGTGATGGAAACCTATTACACGCGCTTTTTTTACAAGACTTTGCCGCCGGTCACGGTGCCCCCCGCGATCGCGACTCAAGATGCGTCGGTGATTACCAGTGAAGTGTTTGCTGCACGGCTCAACACCTTGTTGGATGCGGCGCTACAAGTGGCGGAAGAGTTTTTTGGGCTGACGGCTAAGGGCAGTGTGATCGATCGCTGTCGGCGGTTGGAGCAAGCAGCCTGGAATTATATCTATCGGGATGATTTGAACCTGGAAACGATTTCGCCCTTGGAGCGAGGATTGGCCAATCGCATTGCGGAAGAAGCGGACCTGCGGGTTTGGCACATGCGGCTGGTGGAAAGCTTTGTGGCGGTGACGGGCAAGTATGTGCAGGAAAAAGCCTCAGCGGAACGGTTTGCCGAAACGACTTTGCTGATTTGGGATATGCTGTGCCGGATTAAGGGGGGCAACCCATTTAATCGGCCCAGGCTTGGCCCCCAACGGTGTGTGGTTACGGTTGGTGAGCCGATTTCAGTAAGCGATCGCTGGGCAACCTATAGCGGCGGGCGCAAAAATGCGAAGCAAGCGGTGGAAACTTTAACTCAAGATCTACAGATTGCTTTGGAGCAGATGATTATTACAGATTGAGGCGACCGAATTGCCGCAACGAAGGGGGCGATCGCACTGTCTGGACTAGCCAACAACTGGGGCCTTAGGACTGGGCTTCGCCGCTGCTATACTTGCCCCGCTGGGTAAAATCTTCGGGCCGGAGGTTGGAGAGAAAATCGCGAAATTCTTGTCGTTCGGCTTCGTCCGCATCCCGGTCAACGGGAATTGAGGCATCGGCAATCACTTCCTCCACAACCCAAATTGGGCTATTTGTCCGGAGGGCGATCGCGATCGCGTCGCTGGGCCGTGCATCAATCTCTTTTTTTGTGTCCCCCTGAACAATGGTTAAGGACGCATAAAAGGTATTGTCTTGCAAGGAATGGATGACAACTCGGTCCAGGGTCATATCCCAAGCTTCTAGCAAATTCGCCAGGAGATCGTGGGTGAGTGGGCGGGGTGGGGCCTGGTTTTCGATCGCGTTAATGATCGCCTTTGCTTGGTCGTTGCCAATGTAAATCGGTAGTGCCCGTCGCTCGCTATAGTCCCTCAGGAGGACGATCGGACTGCGTGTGACAGCATCCAATGCAATTCCAGCGACTTTCATCTCAATCATTGTCTTTGCCTCTAGAACACCTGAGAATTGAGGAACCTCAACCGCAGCTAAAATTTTCTTTGAACCAAGAACAGCACAGCATGAACGCAGGTATGCCCACCGAAACCAACCCGTTAATTCATCCCGTCGCCGGGTAGGACGACCTCTAACCCCTGCACCCCCTTCCTTTGGCGGGGGGTAAGCCCCTCCCTGGGGGAGCCTTGGGCCAAGCTAAATGATGGTTGCGACACTCGACAAACTACTATGACATTCAGTATGCCTTCATTTCTGCTTCAAGCCTAGATCATCCGAACGGAAATTTGGCAATCTCAATAAACTTCTAAAATTTAAAGTAGATTTAAAGCAAACCATTACCTTAAATCGCCGCACCACACATTCTATAAAACCCGTCAATCAGTAGGATTACTCAATGTTTACAGGCTTAGTTCAGGGGACTGGTCGCCTCCAAACCTTGGCCCCCGATAAAGTGCAGATTACCTATGCCCCTCGCCTTGCAGGGCTGATGCTGGCTGATTTGGCCTTGGGGGATAGTGTGGCGGTGGATGGGGTGTGTTTGACGGTGGAGTCGATTTTGCCCCAGGGGTTTATTGCGGTGGTTTCGCCGGAAACTCGCGATCGCTCAACGTTGGGCACTGCCGAAAATCGCCTGGTCAACCTGGAAACATCGTTGCGAGTGGGGAGTAAGGTGGGGGGCCATTTCGTGACTGGGCATGTGGATGGGATGGGTCACTTGGCCTCAGCGGTACAAACCTCCACGTCGTGGGAGTTGGCCTTTACTGCCCCGGCAGCGGTGGCCCGCTATATTTTGGTCAAGGGCAGTGTGGCGGTGAATGGCATCAGTCTTACCGTGGCCCATTGCAATCAGGATGGATCTTACTTTACCGTGGCGGTCATTCCCCATACCTACGCTGAGACGAATCTGCATCAACTGCAACCGGGCAATCCGGTGAACCTGGAAGGGGATCTGCTGGGTAAGTATGTGGAAAAGTTTTTACGCTTAGGCCCCGTTGACTCTATTCATTCCCCAGACCTGGCGATCGCGGATCTGACTCCGGCGTTCCTCGCTGAGCATGGGTATGGGTAGTCGATCGGGGCGCTGGTTAACTGGGCGATCGCAGACCGGGGGGCGATCGCCCAGTCGTTTGGTGTAGGCGAGTGCGCCTACTGCACCGCAGCTTCCCGGGCTGCCGCCGCTTCATCGGGGTGAATTCCCAACCGGGTCAGGTTAATCCGGCCACGGCTGTCAATTTCCCGCACTTTGACAATGACCTCATCGCCGATGGAGAGTTCATCCTCGACTTTGCCAACGCGGTAATCGGCAATTTGCGAGATGTGAATCATCCCTTCTTTGCCGGGGAGAAACTCGACAAATGCGCCGATGGGAATGATACGGGTGACTTTTCCGGCATAGACATCTCCGGCGTTGAGCTTCCGGGTCATGCCCTGGATGATGCCTTTGGCTCGCTTGGCTTTTTCGCCATCAATGGCCGAAATAGTGACGGTACCGTCATCTTCGATGTCGATCTTGGCTCCGGTTTCTTCGGTAATGCCTTTGATCGTTTTCCCGCCGGGGCCAATAATCATCCCGATTAACTCAGGATCGATCTTGACGGTCATCAGGCGAGGCGCATAGTTGGACAGATCGGAGCGGGGGCGATCGATCGCTTCCAGCATCTTGCTCAAAATGTGCAAGCGGGCCGGTTTAGCCTGGTTAATGGCATTGGCGATCGCCTCCATTGGCAACCCGGTAATTTTCATATCGAGTTGGAGGGCGGTGATCCCAGAGTCGGTGCCTGCAACTTTAAAGTCCATGTCGCCTAAAAAGTCTTCGATGCCCTGAATGTCAGTCAGAATGCGAAGTTCATCGCCTTCTTTAATCAGGCCCATCGCCGCGCCGCTGACGGGTTTTGTGATGGGTACGCCCGCATCCATCAGCGCCAGAGTTGACCCCGAGACTGACCCCATTGAGGTGGAACCGTTGGATGACAAGACTTCTGACACTACCCGAATGACATAAGGAAACTCTTCTTTCGGTGGCAACACGGGCACCAGGGCACGTTCGGCCAAGGCTCCGTGGCCAATTTCCCGGCGACCGGGCGATCGCATTGGCTTCGTTTCGCCCACAGAGTAGGGCGGCATGTTGTAGTGGTGCAGATAGCGTTTCTGCTCATCGGGATGGAGATCATCCAGTTCTTGCGCATCGCCGGGGGTGCCCAAGGTGACTACAGACATAACCTGGGTGAGGCCCCGGTTAAACAAGCCACTGCCATGTACGCGGGAGGGCAAAACCCCAACTCGGCAAGAAATAGGCCGCACTTCATCCAGTTTGCGCCCATCGACCCGCACCCCATCTTCGACGATTTGGCGGCGCATGAGCTTTTTGGTGACATCTTTGAACACGTTGCCCAGGGCTTTCTCATTTTCAGAGGCGGCCACCTTGACGGGATCGTCTTCAGCCAAGTCAGCGATCGCGGCGGCGACGGCATCTTTCACTTCATCTAAGGCCGCATCACGGACGTTTTTGTCTCTTTCAAAGCGCCCCAGAATTTCTCTGACGGGGGCTGTGACGCGATCGCGGATGAAGTTTTCCAGGGTGGCATCGACTTCCGGTGTATCCACTTTAACGATGTCAATCCCCAGTTCTTTGATCAAGTCGAGTTGAGCTTGAATCAAATCACGGACGGCTTCGTAACCAAAGTCGATCGCCTCGATCATGTCTTGTTCGGGCAACTGGTTCGCGCCAGCTTCCACCATGATCACGCCATCGGGCGACCCGGCAACCACCAGATCCAAATCCCCATCTTCAATTTCTTTGTAGGTGGGATTAATGATGAAATCGTCGCCCACTAACCCGACGCGCACGGCTGCCATTGGCCCATTGAACGGGATTTGCGCCAGCAGCACGGCGATCGAGGCCCCGGTTACTGCCAATACATCCGGCGGCACGCGCTCATCCATCGAAAGGGTGGTGGCGACAACTTGAATGTCATCCCGCAACCAACCAGGAAATAGCGGTCGTAAGGGGCGATCGATCAAACGACTGGTCAAGGTTGCCTTTTCGGGGGGCCGGCCTTCCCGCCGCAAAAATCCGCCCGGAATGCGGCCTGCGGCATACATCCGCTCTTCGTAGTCCACTAACAACGGCAAAAAATCAATCCCTTCCCTTGCAGTGGCGCGTGTTGCGGCGACCAAAACAGCCGTTTCTTCGGACTGTATGAGAACGGCACCACCTGCTTGAGGGGCTAATAACCCGACCTTGAGTCTAATATCCCGACCATCAAAAGATATTGACTTTTCGATTTCTTCCATTTACGCTGATACCCTTTTTCTTTTTCTCTTTTCATTCTCTGTCGCAATCGTAACACTGATACAAAAAGTCGCGTTTTTTATGCCGCCTTTTGTAACAACAAAAGCGATTATGTCAAGCACTCGGTTGGCTTCGTGAATGACTTTTGTGGAACGTGTTAACCCGATGAAACCCTTTGCAGGTAAGGGTTTGGCGATCGCGAATGCCCGTGTGTAGGGAACGACGAATTATTTGACAGGGTTTGTTTGGGTGGGTCTGGGGGCGAAGGCCAAAAACGGCGGAACCGCTGGGCGCGATCGCCCCTGGGTGGTGAACCCGTTGCCGCCGGGGCGGTATTGCCGTTAGGCGAGGTTCATTTCTTGCAGGACTTGGCGCAGGCGAGCAGCTTCGGGGGAACCTTGTTGTTCGTAAAGGGCGATCGCGCGGCGGAATGCCTCCAAACTGGGCAAGATTTGGCCCCCTTTCATGAGGCTTGCCCCCAAGCCCTGATGGGCTTCCGCATAGGTCGGTTCGAGGGCGATCGCTTGCTCATAACAGGCGATCGCCCCTTCCAAATTGCCCGCGCCTTTGAACGCGGTGGCCAGGTTGAAAAAGCCTAAGGCCAAATTGGGCGAGACGTTAACAACCTTTTGGAACAGCACAATGGCGGCCATCGGGTTATTTTGCCGCATCCGCATGTCGCCCCAATTGTTGTAGGCACCTAGTTTGAGATAGGGGGAAATGGGCTGTTCGACGGCAGCTTGAAAATGTTTGTCTGCCAGGTCGTACTCGTCGGTTTGGCTGTAACTGCCTGCCAGGTGATAGTGCAATTCGTAGCGCACATTGGGTTCAATCGTTTCTGCTTGTAGCCCCCGCTGCAACAAGTCGCGGCCTGGGGCTGTATCGCCAATTTCCAGGTACAAGGCTCCCAGTTTGTTGCAGGTATAGGGATCGGTGGGATGGGCTTGCAAGTAGTTTTCCATCGTGCTCCGGGCGCGTTCAAGCTTGTTCCGCTTGGCGATCGCGGCGGGGGTGTAGCCCGAATGGCGAATGGTAATGCCCGCCAATTCCACAATTTTCCAATGGGGTTCTGTGGCAATGAGGGCCATGACGCTATCGTCAATTGACTCGTGATAGGGACGGGCAAACTGCAAGGCGGGGTGCCGCCGGAACAGGCGGGATACGAGGGAATAGGGCACTTGATTTGTGGCTAATTCTTGCCGCACCAAATTGATGACCAGGCAATCCTCGTCTTGCATCACTTTCCGCAGGGCTGGAATGGCCGTGGGCACAAGCAGTTCGTCCGCATCTAAGACCAGGATCCAATCTCCCTGGGCGTATTTGAGGGACTCGTTCCGGGCGGCGGCAAAATCACCTTGCCAATCAAAGTCATAGACTTTGGCCCCAGCGTCACGGGCGATCGCGGCGGTTTGATCCGTCGATCCGGTGTCAACGACGATCATTTCCGTCACCACATCCCGAACGCTTTCTAGACAGTCCGCCAACGTGGCTTCCTCATCTTTCACAATCATGCACAGGCTCACGCTCATGGATTGTCTAGGAAAAATAACTCATCAATGCTTCAGTTTCTCGTGAGTTGTGCCTCACAGCAAGTAAAAGCTGGTGCGAATTGGCTGGATAATTTTTTGATGAAGGGACTAGGGTGGCAGAGCCCAGGGAGAACTAACGGCGCTGAGTCGATTGCTCTAGCCTGGTCATGCGATTTTCCAAGGCGGTCAGCCGATCTTTGGCTTCGATCGCCAAGGTGGCTAACCGATCAATAATCTGGCCATCGTTTAATTGGGGCGATCGCGATCGGGATGGGGTAGGGGCGGCAGACCCCCGTTGACCGCGCAGTTGGGCAACTTCGGCCCGCAGTTGGCGCACTTCTGACCGGAGGCTAAACAGATCGGCCTGGAGATTGACCGTAGACTGGGCCATGCCGCGATCGTGGTGGAGCAATAAGCTAAGGACAACAGCACTGACCAGCAACCCAAAAATTTTAAGGATAGTTGTCATGGTTGTTACGTTTCTTAATGGGCAAAGAAAATGGGAGAATAGGAAACAGACTTGGGGGTTGATGCGCTTGACCCCGCGCAAATAGGCAGATTGGGAGACATGGGAGCAATGCTCAAACGATTCTTCGTAATGATGCTGATGGTTGTAAGCCTCAGTTTGAACGGATGTGCGATCGGGGTAACAGGCTTCAAAAGCTTTGTGGATACGCTAGATGGCTATCAGTTTCTGTATCCTAACGGTTGGCTGGAGGTGAAAGTGACTGACGGCCCAGACGTGGTATTCCATGATTTGATTGAGCAGATGGAAAACCTCAGTGTGGTGATCAATCCGGTGCCCACGGAACAAACGTTGCGGGATTTAGGCGACCCCAGCACCGTTGGCTACAAGTTAGGGAAAAGCGCGATCGCGCCTCCTGGATCGGGCCGGGAAGCTGAACTGATTAGCGCAGAAGCCCGCGAAGTTGGCGACAAAGAGTACTACCAGTTGGAATACTTGGTTAAACTGAGTGACAACCGGGAGCGGCACAACTTGGCCAGCGTGGCCGTCAGCCGGGGCAAGCTCTATACGTTTAATGCGTCTACGAGCGAAGAACGGTGGGAACGGATGCAGGATGCCCTCGAAACTGCCGTGAAGTCATTTACAGTCTACTAAAGTTCGATTGACGAATGGGTACACCGCAATTTGTCCTTGCGTCTGCGTCTCCGGCTCGGCGGCGCTTATTGCAAATGGTTGGGATTGATCCGCAAGTCCGACCCAGTGATTTTGATGAATCCCAAGTGCAAAGTTCTGATCCGGCGTTGCTCGTTGAGACGCTGGCTTTGCGGAAGGCGGATACGGTGGCGGCTCAACTGGCTGACCAGGTGACCGTCCCGACGTTGATCATGGGCTGTGATTCAATTTTGGCGATCGCCGGGGAAATTCATGGCAAGCCTGCCAATCCTACGGAGGCGATCGCCCGCTGGCAACAAATGCGGGGCCAACTGGGGTATTTGTTCACCGGGCATACGTTGATTGAAGTGCAACCCCGGTCAACGGCAGGGGGCGATCACGCTGGTTATGGGGCTGCGCCTGGAGCCACCACCAAGACGTTGATTCGTCATCAGGTGACAGAGGTACAGTTTGCCAATGCCAGCGATCGCCAAATTGCGGCCTACGTTGCAACGGGGGAACCCCTCAACTGCGCTGGGTGCTTTGCGTTGGAGGGGAAGGGCGGGCTACTGATCGAGCGGTTGGTCGGTTGCCACAGCAATGTGATTGGCCTGAGTTTGCCGTTGTTGCGGCAGATGTTGGGCGAGTTAGGCTACGATGTAGCAGATTTTTGGTAGGCAAACAAAATTTGCCCATACCGCACAGTGGGGGTCAAAATTGCCAATTATGGTATTGCCAACGATGGGGCCACTTTTGGAAAAATTGCAGCAGCACGCTGACACCCTGGAAGGCATGGTTGATCTGTTGCGCCATTATGGGTTGCTGCCCCAATTGCTGCGGGAACTGGTGATTGATGAGGCGATCGCCGCTGTCACCCTAACTGATGACGAACTATTTCAAGCCAGCCAACAGTTTTACCAAAAGAATAAATTGCAATCTGAGGCTGAACTGCAAACCTGGTTAGGGCAGCAGGGGGTGACCAGAGACCAATTAGAACCGTTAATCACCCGCGATCGGCGGCTTGAAAAATTTAAACGGGCAACCTGGGAGCACAAACTCGAACACTATTTTTTGCAACGTAAAAGCAAGCTGGATCGGGCTGTTTACTCTCTCATTCGGGTGAAAGAAATTGGGATTGCCCAAGAACTCTATTTCCGTATTCAAGAAGGGGAGGCCACTTTTGATGAACTGGCCCGCCAACATTCCCAAGGGGTTGAAGCTGAAACGGGCGGCTTGCTCGGCCCGGTGGAGTTGGGGGTGCCCCATCCAGCGATCGCCAAAATTCTGGCGACGACCCAACCGGGGCAACTCACGCCGCCTGTGCGGCTCAGCGATTGGGTGGTGATTGTGCGCCTCGAAAAGTTTTTGCCCGCCCAGCTCGATGCTTCCACCCAGCAGCGTTTGCTCAACGAGTTGTTTGAGACTTGGCTACAGACTGAGATGGCTGCACTTATGGGGGCTGGTGGGCATTCGGCCTAGCCTGCATTATGCATGAGGGTTAGGCAAATTCCCCCAAATCCTCAATTCATCGGCCATACCAGGAATGGTCAGAAAAACAGTGGGTGGCCCTGGCTAGGGATGGTCGGCACAAGACCTGCCCCTACGGCTGAAAGGGTGGTGAATTATCCAGGCTCACCAGGGAGGGTCGGCACAAGACCTGCCCCTACCGACGTAAGGGGGGGAATTATCCAGGCTAGCCCACTTGCTACGGCCCAAAGGTAGGCATAACAAAAAGCGTTATCAACCTGGCGTGACAGTGCCGTTGATAACGCTTGTTCTGGAGCCATTGTCTGACAGAGCCATCAGGCAATGTATCTGGTTTCACCTTTAAGGCCACTGGCCTTCACCCGAAGGTGGGCCTATGACCTGAAGCTTCGGTCTTACTTGTTGTAGTAGCCAGACTCAACGCGCTCCCGGAAGATTTTGATCCGCATTTGATCGACTTCGGGGAACAGAATCGGTTCTACGGTGTCGATGCCGGAACCAACATCGTCGGTATCGAGGGTCATGCCAGCATTCCGGCCATCTCCAATCAGGACTTTGGCGGTGCCGTCATTGGGGCCAACTGCACCACAGTAGGTCCAAATCCGCTTTTGGCTCCCGCTGAAGGGTTGGCACTCTGGCAAGGTATTAGCGGATCCTGAGCCAAAGAATTTTATCTCTTTACCAGAATTAAATGCGATCGGGGTATCACCACCAACGCTCAATTTGCCACACAAGAATTCGGCTTTATCCCATTGCATTTTCTTGTTGTAGCCCATGAACCCACGGACACGGACTTCACTATTGCACGCAGAGATGAAACTTTGGGCTTCGGACGAGAGTTGGGCCATGGGCAATGACATCATTTTGCCGTCATACCGGAAGTTACCGTCTACAACGGGGGTACTCCAGTGAAACTGATCCGCAGGCTTATACGAGTCAGCTTTGGCCGCACCAGCACCAGCAACAACCAAAGAAGCGCCCAAAGCAACTGCTGATAAAGTCTTCAGATTCATAACTGTGTCCTTCAGATAGTGTGATGGATTGACTTAAAAAGTCACAAAATGACGAACCGAGCTGAGTAGATACCAAACCAAATAATGAAAACTTTGTTTGGTATCTACAGCCAACATTTTGTTGTGTACCGCCCAACCAATTTGGGCTGATAACACTCTCTACGTTGGGTTTGGCTGTTTATGCAGCCGTGTGGAATTGGTGTGTGAAACCTGTAACTACCCTAGTCGCAAAAATCTGGAGAGTGGTCTAGCAGAAATACGCAATTTTTGTGAAAAACAAATATACATCAATCACCTACTGGTTCTGTAAATCCGGATAAATTCTGATGGCGATCGCCCAAACTGCTGTTGGTTGGAGTGTTGAGTCGGGGTTTAAATGGATTAAAGATCTAGGAATTAATACTTATCCGTTGTGAAATTCTTTGGTGTGAATGACAAGTTAGATGACGAAAAAGCGCCACTAAACTTTTTTTGAAGCACTGTCTCCAAGTATTTTTACTCAGCGCCGGATTAAAGTTTCTCAGTGTTCCGGCGATCGCCGCTCGTTGTGTTAGCGAAGGCTGACAAATATAGACAAAGGTATTAGCAGAATTGAGTGCGGATTCAAGGGTTAATTTCGATGTTTCTTTATCGCGATCGTAATTTTTTTTAATGAATAGAGATATTACCTAAGAAAAAGTATCGGACTGCAAAAGGTTGAAATATAACGATCGCCAATCATTCTGATTATCAGACAAAAACGATGATTTAGTTTGATCGATGGTGCGGCTAAGGGAGTAACGGCAGGCGATCGCAGCGCGTAGAGGGAATTGCCGTGGGGTTTTTGCGGCGCTTGTTGCCTGCAACGATGTTAATAAAGGCTAAATTTAGCGGACAATCAAGGAGAGTGAATTGCTGATCGTATGAGCGGAAAGGTATGAAAAAACTAGTTGGGGGATTGAGAAGCTTTAAGACGAATTACTTCTCAGCCCATCAAGAACTATTTGAGCAATTGTCCCACGGGCAAAAACCGAGAGTTTTGTTCATCACCTGTTCTGACTCGCGGATTGATCCAAACCTGCTGACCCAGACTGGCCCTGGGGAACTGTTCGTAATTCGCAATGCGGGGAATATGATTCCGCCCTATGGAGCGGCCAATGGGGGCGAAGGTGCGGCACTGGAATATGCGATTCAGGCCTTAGGGATTGAGCAAATTATCGTGTGTGGCCATTCCCATTGCGGTGCGATGAAGGGCTTGTTGCAACTTGGTAGCCTGGAGGAGGATATGCCCCTGGTCTACGAATGGTTGCGCCATGCAGAAGCGACGCGGCGCTTGGTGAAGGAGAATTACCAAGGCTATTCAAAAGATGAACTGCTGGAAATTACGATCGCAGAAAATGTGGTTACGCAAATCGAAAACCTCCATACTTACCCGGTGGTTCACTCGCGCTTGTATCAGCAAAAGCTTCATATTTATGGCTGGGTGTATTTGATTGAGACGGGGGAAGTGTTGGCTTACGATCCCATCACCCACAGCTACATGTCGCCCCAAACCCAACTTGAAGCGCCCGGTCGCCCAGGCCACTACATTACGACCAGTGCACCGCCTGCGGTGGCGTGTGAGTTGCCCAGTTGGGAGGATGAAGTGACCCCAATGCCTGTGGCTCAGTCTGTGGCGGCGATCGCCCATTCTTCTATCAGTGCAGCGGGGAATGGCGATCGCGCCCAGGCGGCTCCGGGTGGGATTTCCTGGCTATCTCCAGAGCAAGCGGAACGGATTTACCGAGGTACGGCATCCCGCGATCGCCATTAAAGCCACCCTAACCAGTCGCCTACACCAAGTCACGTTATGCCACCAGGCCATCGCCCCAGGAGTAAGGCTTTGATTCCCTGCTCCTGGGGCGATGGGGCGAGTATCCGTCAGGCTTGCTTCAAGGCCTTGAGCAAGGGGCTATTCGCAGAACCCGATGTTCCCCGTGCCGCCAGTGCCATTGGAAACCCAGCCAGCGGCAGGTGCCTCGATCTTCACCCAAGTGCGCCCGGTGCTGTCTTTGCTGGTGGTCGCTGGGGCCGAGGTGAGGGTCATCCGTTCTCTAAACCCAACACCGCCAACAACTCCAGAGCCGGAGCGGGCTTCTTTGAGGATCAGGAGTCCTTCCGGGGGATTGATCACTCGGCGGCAACGGCTCGCTGTGGTGGGTGGTTGGGGCTGTGGTTGGGGATTAGTCGGCGGGTTGGTGGGCGGGTTGGTGGCTGAACATAACACGATGTGGCCACCGCTCCCAGGTAATCCATTGGAAATCCACCCGTTGGCTGGCGCTGAAATCTTCACCCAGGTGCGTCCGGCGCTGTCTTTGCTGGTGGTAGCAGGATTGCTGGATAAGGTGACTCGGCCATATTGGGCGACACCGCCGACATTGGCTGAGGTTGAGGTGGCTTCGGAACGGATGACCAGCCCTTCCGGTGGGCTGATGATTCTCCGGCAAAGATCGCCATCGGCGGGTGGGGTTGGTTTTTGGGCCAGGTTGGCGGGGCAGTTGGCAACGTACAAGTATTTGGCTTGGATATACCCATCTTTGGGATAGTCCACTTTGATCCAGCCATTGCTGCCATCACCGGCGAGGCGCACAACGGAGTCTTTGGCAACTACGCTAACCCGTGTTCCGGTGGTGTCGGTGGGGCCGGAGAAGATGCCAACATTGCTGGTATTCACGCCACGACATTGCCCTTCGATGCTGGCGGCTAAAAGACCTGGGGCTTGGGCGGTTTCGATGGCTGGGGTGGGGTTGGCTTGGGCGGTGGCGCTGAGGGTGCCCACGATCGCGATCGCTAACGATGCGGTTAACGCTGTATTCCGATAAGTCTTGTTACCTTGTGTCACGCAGCAAACTCCTCACATCTTGTTAAATGGCAGTGTAAAACCTTACAAACGCATTAAAGCAGATGCTTCCTGGGGTTGGCACGGATTTTAAAGCTGTTTAAGGAATTGCGGCGATCGCCCCTTGGCGGGGTGACTGGGGGATGGCTGGGGGGCCGTTGGAGCGTGCTAAACGACGGGGGCGAGGTGGAGAATTGGTATGGACAGGGTGAGCATTAATTGTAACTATTAGTAAGAGTCGATTCTGTTAAACGACCTGCGAACTAGCGGATTTGCGGCTGGCTGTTTGATTTTCGTGCGAGTGATTCTGGCTTATGGCTTCTGCATTGGTGGTTGAGTTTGAAACATTGACGGTTGATGCAACGGGAACCTGTCATCACCGCCAAACTGGCACCAATCAAACGCTGGTTGAAACTGTGGGGGAGGCTGCGTTTAGTTTAGTGGCGATCGCCGGGGGGCAGTTGCTCATGGGCGCGCCCCAAACAGAAGAAGGGTGGCATCCCAATCAAGGCCCGGTGCATACCGTGGCAATCGCCCCATTTTGGATGAGCCAATACCCGGTGACCCAGGCCCAGTGGCGGGTGGTGGCGGCGCTGCCCCCGGTGAAGTGTGCGCTGCCAGAGGCTCCGGCCTGTTTTTCGGGTGATAAGCGCCCTGTGGAGCAAGTGGCCTGGGCGGAAGCGGTGGAATTTTGCGATCGCTTATCCCGTGTGACCCAACGGCGCTATCGTTTGCCCAGTGAAGCGGAATGGGAATATGCCTGTCGGGCAATGGTGGCAGCCGAGGCCCCAACCCTGCCGTTCCACTTTGGTGCAACGATTACGACAGATCTGGCCAATTATTCCGGCGTTGACTGGGAATTTAACGGTAAGGTGTGCAACAAGGGGGCCTATGGCCAGGGGCCAACAGGGTGCGATCGCCGCGAAACAACCGAGGTTGGGAGCTTTGGGGTGGCCAATGCCTTTGGCCTGTATGATATGCACGGTCTTGTCCGCGAATGGTGCGCCGACTGCTGGCACGACTCCTATGCGGGTGCCCCGACGGACGGCAGGGCCTGGATTGAAGGCGGTAACTGTCAGCAGCGTGTATTGCGCGGCGGTTCCTGGAATGGGGGGCCAAGAACCTGCCGCTCGGCGTTTCGGAGTAAAGCGAATTGTGACAGTCACCTATACGATATTGGGTTTCGCATTGTTTGCGATGGTTAGCCCTTGGCGATCGCACCCTAGCGCACGGGCTTCCGCAGGGTGACAAACTCTTCGGCTGAGGTGGGATGAATCCCCACGGTGGCATCAAAGTTTGCCTTGGTTGCCCCCGTTTTGAGGGCGATCGCCACGCCTTGGATAATCTCAGCGGCATAGTCTCCAACCATGTGCGCCCCGATCACTTTATCGGTGGAGCGTTGCACCAATAGTTTCATCATCGTTTTTTCGTCTTCTTTGCCAGCAAGGGTGTAGTACATCGGACGAAAGCGGGTATAAAACACGCTCAGGTCATCGCCATACTTCTCTTTGGCTTGGGTTTCTGTTAGTCCGACGGTGGCGGCCTGGGGCGTTGTGAAGATGGCTGTTGGGATGTTCTCGTAGCTCATGGTGCGTGGCATTCCACCAAAGACGGTATCGGCAAAGGCGCGTCCTTCGTTGATGGCGACGGGAGTTAAATTGACGCGATCGGTGCAGTCGCCAACGGCATAAATATGGTCTTCTGCGGTTTGGCTAAATTCGTTGACGAGAACGGCTCCATCCCGTGTTTTAACACCAGTATGTTCCAAGCCAAGCTGTTGAGTATTTGGTTTACGCCCGACTGCGGCTAGACTGACTGCATCCGCAACGACGACTTCGGTGGTATCGCCAGTGCCCAGAGAAACCATAACGCCATGCTCAGACTTTTCGATCGCGATCATTTGAATGTTTTTTAGGAGATTGATTCCGTGTTGGCTCATCCCTAGCTGAATTTCACTCCGAATGTCTTCATCGAAGCCACGTAAAATGCGATCGCCACGGATGACTTGGGTGACTTCTACACCCAGGCCATTTAAGATGCAAGCAAACTCACAACCAATGTATCCGCCACCTAAAATAACCAGACGTTTAGGTTTTTCTTTTAGATGAAAAACGTCATCTGAGGTGATGGCGTGTTCAATGCCAAGGATGTTGGGTAAATGGGGTTTGCCACCAACTGCAATCAAGATTTTATCGGCTGTAATTTGCCGATCGCCCACTTGCAAGGTGTGGGAATCTACAAATGTGGCGCGATCGCGGAATAACTCTACCTTTGATGTGTCTAGCATTTTTTGGTAAATGCCATTAAGCCGATCAACTTCGGCGTTGACGGCGGTAATCATCGCTTCCCAATCAAAGGTTTGTTGAGCGACGTGCCAACCATAGCCCCGTGCTTCTTCAAAAATGGCGGGAAAATGGGAAGCATAGACCATCAATTTTTTGGGTACACAGCCCCGGTTCACGCAGGTGCCGCCCAGGCGATCGTTCTCGGCAATCCCCACGCGGGCACCGTATTCCGCCGCTCTGCGGGCAGTGGCAATCCCGCCCGAACCTGCACCAAGCACAAATAAGTCAAAGTCGTAACTCATAAATTTTCCCCTGACAGCAGCGTCCAAATCACGCTACAACGATGGTTTAACCAGTGCCGCCTTCTTTGCTGGGGTGCGGCTTTGTGGCATCCTGCGGTGGCACTTTTGGGAACAGCCAGGTGGTCTGGCTCAATCCTACTTCTAGTCTAAGAGGGGCGCAGCGATCGCGCCGAGGCCCAAATGAACTGTAACGAGATTGCCAACGAGAATCCGGCTGGGAACGGCCTGTTGTTGTGACGCAAGCGATACAATAAGGGGCGTTCTGATGGGGAGCGCGATCGCATGACGCTGCAAAGTAAGCCAGCCTGGGCTGGAGACGACTTATTATCTCGGTGTGTGAATTTGCTGATTCAGACTAAACCGCTCTATGCCCTCATGAAGCAGCAGGCGCGGCAAGTCTTGATCAAAACCGCAGAAAAAAATAATATTCCCTGGCGACAACGGTATGCAGAGCTTGCGGCCTCAGGAATTCAAGCTCAACTTGCCGCCCTCACAAATCCGGCTGTTACCTACCCCGACTATTACCAAAAACCGTTTCATGCCTATTCCCAAGGCAATTTATGTTGGGATGCAGCGTTTGAAGCTGAATCGGCGACCTATGCAATGGGGTTGCGGGTTTGGAAAAATGAACCGTTGACATGGCAAGTTGCCCATGCGCGACTCCGCAATAGTTTCCATCAGGTATTAGCTCAGCATCTCCACGAACCTGTGCGGGAGATTTTGGATCTAGGCTGCTCGGTTGGGGTCTCGACTCTTGCTTTACATCGCTTTTACCAAAGTCAAACGACTGAATCTGTGCGGACAGTTGGTTTAGATTTGTCGCCCTACATGCTTGTTGTGGCCCAACATCAGGATATGCAGGGAGAAATTGCTCAATGGCTCCATGCTAATGCAGAAGCGACGGGGTTGCCCGATCGCACCTTTGATTTAGTCACGCTGCAATTTGTGATTCACGAATTACCCCACGAGGCAACTAGGGCAATTTTTCAGGAGGCGTTGCGGTTGCTGCGCCCAGGGGGCCATCTCGCGATCGTGGATAATAATCCCAAATCCCCTGTCATTCAGAATCTTCCGCCGGTTCTATTCACACTGATGAAAAGTACTGAACCCTGGTCAGATGCTTACTACACGTTTGATGTGGAGGCGACGCTGCAAGCGACTGGTTTTACCGTTATTACAACGGTCGCTAGTGACCCACGCCATCGCACCATTTTGGCCCGGAAACCTTAAGGCGGGGCTGTTATAGCGAGGTTGATGATGGGAACAGTGAGTCGGGGTGGGCAGCGTTTTATCCAGTGCGATCGCTGTTCAAAAGAGGGTTGCTGCGGCTTCAGTACGACTGGGTAGCTTGAGTAGAAAGCTAACTTGGTTCTCGCTGCTACTCACTTGAATCTCCCCACCCAAATGGCTCACTAGGTGCTTGACTAAGGCTAATCCTAAGCCCGTCCCCCGATGTTTCCAGGGATTGTCGTTGGGAATTCGATAAAACTTATCGAAAATATGGGCGCGATCGATGGCTGCAATTTCGACTCCCGTATTTGTAATTTGTAACTGAATAATTGAGTCGGTTGAGATTCCAAAGGGCAGGGTTTGATAGGTTGCTGTGGGCTGGGCTGAAATGATGATACTTTCGTTAGACGGCGTATATTTACACGCATTATCTAAGAGTTCGGAGATGATGCGTTCCAGGTGTGGAAGATTTGTGTATAAAGTCAGGGGTTGGATGGGTAAGTGAAGCTGTAATTGTTGATGTTGATGACGAATCCGCTCTTGGAAGGGGGCGATGAGTTGAGGCAACCATTCATCTAAACGGATGCTGGTAATGACCATTACCGTTGGATCAGTTTTGAGTTGGGTTAAGGCTAATAAATCGTTGATTAAGTTAATTTCGCGTTGGCACTCGCCACTTAAAATTTGCAAGTAATTTGTTAGTTTGGTGTATTGGGCGGGACTGACATAAAAATCTGATTTTGATGGGGTCGAGACTGTGGGCGTGGCTGAGTCGGTGAGGGGGATACCTAAGGTGCTTTGGATCATTTGTGCGGCTAACCGGATGCTAGTCATCGGCGATCGCAACTCATGGGAAACCGTACTCAGGAAATCATCTTTGAGCTGGTTAAGTTGTTCTAGTTCATGCACCTGGGCTTGGGTTGTTTGGTGTAGTTGGGCTTGCCGTAGCGCGATCGCGCACTGATTGGCGACCTGTTCCACCAATTGCACTTCCAAATCGACAAAGGTTTCCGTTTCCGCCCGATAAACTGTCAAGCAACCCAGAAGCCTCTGGGCATCCTGAATTGGACACACCAAAACAGCACTGCGGCCTATGCCTCTAGTTGGTTCTGTTTCTGATTGTGCCTGGGGCGGTGGCGAATGGCACCATTGCAAGGTTGTCCATTGGCTACTGGGTTGAGCGAGCAAAAATTGATGGGCAACGGAACTGAGACCGGGAGCTACAATTGGCCCTGGGTGGATGACGGCTCCCTCGGTTTGGGTATACCGATAAGACCTTGCCGTCGAGCGATCGGCCAAATGGTATAACGTGGTTTCACAACCCTGCGCCCCCAAACTCTGCACCAACTCTTGCACCACAGTCATCAAGATTTGCTGCTCATCCAGACTATCGCGGACTTTTTCGGTAATGCGCTTGAGCAAGGCTTCAAAGGCGAGGGCTTTTTGCAGTTGGGCCGTCCGTTCTTGAATGCGCCGTTCTTGCGCTTCATACAAGTAAACATTTTCTAGGGCCACGGCAGCCGCATCGGCCAGGGTTTCGAGCAACTGCATAGTTTCTGCCGAGGGCGTGTGGTGGGTTGCCCAATAGTTGCCGATCGCCCCGATTGGATCACGAGTGCGGATTGGTACCATCGCTAAACTTTTTACAAAGGTCGGACGATAAGCATCAACGGGGATACGGGAATCTGCATAAATATCGGTGATGATGACCGACTGCTGATGCAGCATGACCCAACCACTAATGCACGCACTCATCGGAAAGCGCCCACCTTTCCACAAAGGCGTTATGGCATCCTCGTCCGCGTAGTAGCAGAGATCACCGTCTCGCAAAACAAATGTTGCACCATCAGCCCCGGCTAATTGTCTGGCACCCGTTCGCACGATCGCCATAATCGTATCTAAATCTCGTGCTACTGCAAGCTGCTGAATTACTTGAATCAGATACTGCAACTGCTGATTAAGACGGCAGATTTCTACATTAACCTGGCTAGGATATTCAGGTTTGTGTAGAGCCAGATTCCGTTTCATTGCTTAAGGATAATTAAAGCAACATCTACCCTTTCCATTCTGACAGACTTTTTCTTGAATTAAGAGCGTGAACTTACTTACCTTCCGATCAAACTTTAAAGACCAGAATTAAAAGTCATAAAACAATACAAAATGATTGTCTAAACACCTCTTTTGATAGATTTGATTTTAAGTAGCTTTAAGGAGGCTGAACATCGCAACGGCTTAGCTAGCCTTTTACTATGGAGGGTTTACGATGATCGTAATAATTGTTTACTTAGTGATTGTATCTTGGTTGAATCTAAAAATATTATGAAATTAATCATGCTAATGCCCTGGGTTTTGGACTAGAGTTTTTGCGGAATTTGTTTTGCTTAAATAATTAATGTTTGGAGCAATGATGTGTATTTAGTGGGGATAACCAAGCACAGGGATTACTTTAAATAGGATGATGTTTAGCGATCGCGCCAAAACGTTTCCACGGTGAATGAGAATATTTCAGGGCGGTTGTGGTTGGGATGTTCGGCGCTAGTGAAAAAGTTGTTGCTGCTCAGGGTTAACCCGCTGGTCAGGGTTTGGTGTGTTTTCTGGAGGCTTGTCCGGCAATTGGGGCAGCGTTACACGACTGTGACGACAAATCCTCACCTGGATGATCCTTGCTCAGCAGGATGACGTGAACAGCTCAATTCATGGCAGTCTCAAAGACTGGGAAGCGATCGCCACCTGACCTGAAAAGACTGCAAGGGGCGATCGCGAGCTGAACAGTGGTTTCAATGCATGAACATTGGATTAACACGAAGTTGATTCAGGATTAGTGCGAGATTAATGCAAAACCGAATCTTGCTTAATTGCTAAAGTTACTTCTACCATGATCAATTCCAGCGCCATTCACTGTGCAAAATGCCTGCCGCACATTACCAGTGCTGGCTTGGATGTCACAGGTGCCAGAAGCCGAAACGGTGCGATAGCCCATTGCAGAAGAGCGAAACTTTGTGATCTGAAGTTGAACTGTGCCTTCAAAATTGCTCCGAACGGTGCCAATGTATTCAAGGTCAAAGCGACTCGGATTGCTGAGGCGGAATGAAGCCCCCTTATCGCGGCTAGTTAACACAAGCTGGGCGTTCCCAGCACCGTTGTAACGCGCGTTGTCGATGGTGCCTTGGCCACGAAAGATCTGGTTGGCATTGGAGGGAGAGGTCGGTGGCGATGAGGTGATGGTTAAGTAGCGGGCAAAGACCCAACCTTCGCCGCCTCTATCGCCTACAATAAAGGCCCAGTCTCCTTGCCGCCGGGTGATTTCAACGCGATCGCCCCGTTGGAGGGTGTAAGTTCTGGCAAAGTTGGTTCCTGGCCCTCGGCGCACGTTGAGTTGGTTACTGTTGACAACAGCCAGTTCGGCCAGGGCTGCCATTGAACTCAGTACAACCGCAGAGAGACTTGCTAAACAGACGGTGGCAATCATTTTAATTGATTTAGCAAACATGCTTATACCAGCTCCTTGCCTGACATAGAGATGACAGTAGAAATCATTTTTGAGGTTGATTTAGACTCGAACTTGCACATCATTCTGCATTGATTAAGCTGAAGAAAATGATGCGATCGCTCCCGGCTCCAGCGATTAGCAATGGAAAAAACATTCTGGCTGGATGGAATAAGAAGCCAGGGTGGGTCGGAGTTCCAAGGCTGGAATAGAAATTTCGTTCGAGCTTGAAACTCCTCCGAAAATATACCCCAAGTTGGATGAAACAGGCCAGTTTTTACCGCACGGCTCACTTCTGGGATATCCGCATCCCATCCAAGGCTGTTTGGGCGATCGCTTTCCGCAGAATTAACCAAGTTTTCTGTGGATGCAATGGTATTGAGCTGGGCGTTTCGGGAATGGTTGAGACTGAGTTTGGCTTGGCTGGAATGGGGCAAGGATGACCATTGTGGAAAGTACAACTGCTGGTCAATTCTTCCGGCTCAGGTGGTTCATCCTTGCGTAATTCTCTCTTTGGTGCGGGTTGCCTCTATCTCTCGAAAGATGAGTCCCTAAGTTTGGGTGAGTATGGTTGCAATAGTAAATCAAACCCTGGTGCAACCTGTATGAATGCTATTTCTGGGTCTCATTCATCCTATTGGATTGACTCCACGCCTGATGCTTTGTTTCCGCCTCTGGCCTCGGATATTACGGTTGATGTGGCGATCGTCGGCGGTGGGATTGCAGGGCTCACGGCTGGTGCACTGTTGAAGCAGGCTGGTAAAACGGTTGCGGTACTTGAGGCAAAACAAATTGGGATGGGCACCAGTGGTCATACTACCGCTAAAATTACATCTCTCCATCAATTAATTTATGCGGAATTAATCGATGCAATTGGTGAGGAAAAAGCTAAATTGTATGCGGATTCTAACCAGGCTGCGATCGCCCAAGTGGCTCAGTTTGTTCAGGAGCACGACATCGATTGCGACTTTTCGCGGTTGAGTGCGTTTACTTTTGCAGACACTGAAAAAAACTTAGATCAAATTCAAGCTGAAGTGGAAGCTGCAACTCGATTAGGACTGCCAGCCTCCTTCACAACGGAATCAACATTGCCCTTTGATATTGCGGGGGCTGTTCGGTTTGATAATCAGGCCCAGTTTCACGTCCGCAAGTATTTGGTGCATCTTGCAAAGTTGATTAGTGGTAATGGCAGCTTTGTTTTAGAACAGACGCGGGTGCAAGAGGTTGAGGATGGTTCACCGTGTCGGGTGATGACGGAGCACGGGGTGGTGACGGCGCAGGATGTGCTGGTGACAACGAATTTGCCAATTTTGGATCAGGGATTGTATTTTGCGAAGACGTTCCCCAAACGCTCTTATATTATTGGTGCCGTGATTGATCCGGCGCGATCGCCCCAAGGAATATTCATCGGGGTTGGAGATGACTACCATTCAATTCGGACAACGCCCCATCCGGAGGGAACGCTGCTGTTGATTGGGGGCGGTGGTCACAAGGTGGGGGCAATTTCTGATACGGAAGATCGCTATGCCGGGTTGGTGGACTATGGGCGATCGCACTTTGGGATTGAAACCGTGCAGTATTATTGGTCGAGTCAAGATGTGGTGTCGTTTGATCGTATCCCATACATTGGGAAACTAACGCCCTTGAGTCAGCATGTTTATGTGGCGACGGGCTTTAGTTTGTGGGGCATGAGTAATGGAACGTTGTCGGGCATGTTGCTGGCAGATTTAGTGCAGGGTATTGAAAATCCGTGGGCAAGTTTGTATGACTCGACCCGGGCGACACCGTTTTTCACGTCGAAATCGCTGAAAAATAATTTGGAAACGGCAGCCCATTGGGTTGGCGATCGCCTTAAAGGACTCACAGATTCTTTGCAAGATGTGGGGAAGGGTGAAGGCAAATTAGTTACAGTGAATGGCCATAAGGTGGCGGCCTATCGGGATGCTACGGGCGAGTTGCACGCGGTTTCGGCAACGTGTACGCACTTGGGCTGTATTGTGAACTGGAACAGTGCCGAAAAAAGCTGGGATTGTCCCTGTCATGGTGGGCGGTTTAGTTGCACTGGGGAGGTTTTGCACGGGCCACCAACTGCTCCTCTGAAACCGTTGGAAAAGTAGGCGGGGCCAGGGCGATCGCGCTGAAGGCTGGCATTGAGAACAGCAGAATGGGCGATCGTCGTGGGATGGCTCGCTGCGTTATGTTGCCATGCGAGGCAGGCTTGCTGCCGGGGTTGAAGGGATAGGCCGGAGGCTAATGTTCAAAGATGTTTTGATATTGCAGCAAGTCTAAGCTGGCGATCGTGGGCAGGCAGGCAAAACAAGCTTGGGCAAGCTCCCACCGCTCTTCTCGCTCTAGCATGGCGGCTAATTTGCTTGAAGCATTGATCAGGTAACGGACATCATTCGCGGCATAACGCAGTTGCTCATCGCTCAGATTGGCGGCATTACCCCAGTCTGAGCTTTGGGCTTTTTTGTCGAGTTCAATGCCTTCGAGTTCGTTGATCAAATCTTTGAGGCCGTGGCGAGGGGTGTAGGTGCGGGCGAGTTTGCTGGCGAGTTTGGTGCAAAAGATAGGGTTAACCTGAATTCCCAGGTGGTAGCGCAGGGTGGCAATGTCAAACCGGGCAAAGTGGAAGACTTTGAGCACGGAGGACGCTTCGAGTAATTGTTTGAGGTTGGGGGCGGCGGTTTGGCCCTGAGCTATGCGGACAACGGTGATGTGGTTGTCGGGATCACACAGTTGCACTAGACAGAGGCGATCGCGCTGGGGTAACAGACCCATCGTTTCGGTATCAACGGCGATCGCGTTCGCCTCGAGATAGTCGGTTAGTTGTTCGTCGGTCAAATCGCGATCGCAAATTTGAAATTCGTGGAGTGGCATGATGGACAAGACGATGAAGGTACAAGTCAATAGGGTACAAGGGAATATTGGCAAACATGCAAAACCTCCGATTTCTTTCTGGTAGAAGTCGGAGGTGGTTTGCAGGCTAAAAGTAGCTTAACGCTGGGTGCGGCAGGAAGGGGGCAGAGGATGAGCTGCATGGAATTTTCTAATACCCATCCTCTGCCGCCGCTTCCGAGGTGACTAGAGCCGTTAGCTGGCGAGATATTCGCGAACCCGCGCTTTGCGCCGACGCAGATGATCCAGGGCTTGCCGCTCCAGTTGCCGCACCCGCTCCCGGCTGATGTTCATCCGTTCGCCCACTTTGGCCAGGGACAGTTCACTGCCATCTTGTAAGCCAAAGCGGAGGGAAATGACCTCGCGCTGTTGCGGGGTTAAATCAGCTAGCATTGCTTCCAGGTCGCTCCGCAGGGATTCTTGCGCCATGAAGATTTCTGGAGAAGGCCCGTCGTCTTCTAGCAAGTCTTGCAGCTCGGTGTCCTGGTTATCGCCAACGCGCAAATCGAGGGAAACGGGTTGCCGTGCAATGGTCAGGTATTCCCGAATTTGGGCTGGTTCCAATTCCAATGCCGTGGCGATTTCACCAGCGGTGGCGGCGCGTCCGAGTTTTTGCGATAGTTCCCGCTGCACGCGCTTGATTTTGTTGAGTTTTTCGGTGATGTGAATGGGCAGGCGGATGGTGCGGGCTTGCTGGGCGATCGCGCGGGTAATGGCTTGCCGAATCCACCAGTAGGCATAGGTTGAGAACTTGTATCCCCGCATGGGATCAAATTTTTCAACGCCCCGTTCCAGACCCATCGTGCCTTCTTGAATGAGGTCAAGAAATTCTAGATTGCGCTTTTGGTATTTTTTGGCGATCGATACAACGAGGCGCAAATTGGCCTCAATCATTTTTTGCTTGGCCCGATGCCCCTGATGCAAAACCCGCTGCAACTCAGCCTCATCCAACTTTGTGTGGGCAGCTAACTCTTGATTGGTTGGCTCCCGATCAAGCTGCTCGGCCAAGGCGATTTTCTTCGCTTGCAGCGCCATCATTTGCTGTACCTGTTTGCCATAAACAATCTCTTGTTCATGGGTTAGCATGGGTACTCGCCCGATTTCATGCAGATAGGTTCGGACCATGTCTGCCGTAAATGTCGGTTTTGCAGTCTTTGTGTGGTTAGACTTAGTTACGTTGGCAGTGGTCATGGTTACGAAATTCACTCCGTTAACAAAACAAATAAGGGAAACACGATGCATCAGTCTGGGAATGACCTAAACAGTTAATGAGACTGATGAAAAACACGGTGGCCAGTCTTCAATAGCTCTACACAGAGGACTGGATGACGATGGGCTAAAGGACAATCTTCAGGCAATTAATCTGTTCAAGTGCAACAACTCGGCGGGGCGGCGATCGCGGGTGTAGAGGACAGGGGAAGAGTGGATAGTGTTGCGATCGCTAAGACTAAAAATTACGACAATCAGTACCCGAATCAGCACTCCGCAAGGATTGAGACAGCACCCTAAGCCGGAATCGTTATGAGTTTATTGTTTCATTCTACTGACAATATAGACGCGCGTAAACCCTCTTAGGTTTCTTTCCTGTGAATAAACTCCTCAGCTTAGCGTAAACCGCATTCAAAAAACTGAAAACTCCCAAAAATAAAAGGTTTGATGCAATTCGTAACAGAAGCAATGAACGTCAAGCACGAATAAGCACTAATAGGTATATCTTTATCGTCTCTGGATTTCGTATTGGTGAACAGTCTCAAATGAGAGAGATAACCGAACCGGATGAGACGGGTTTTTGCTCCCTTGGTGGGAGAACCCTACCTTGGGCCGGGGGGTGAGGTTGGGTAAACCTTACGGCCTTGTTGCCAGCCAACTACGACCTGATCATGCCATTCCATGTCATTTTCTCCCTTTGCCTTGCTGTCACTCAGTGATGAATCACTAAGGGATTTATATCGAACGGGTTTAACAACTATATGAAAGTCATACGACTGTTTTGTGTCAGATGGATTGCAGAGGTGTTATGAGCTAAACCCTAGATCGGCTTTGGCCGCCTCTGCCGCTTTGAAGACGAGGGAATCGGCGACTTCGCCCCAGGCTGGTTCGCCAACCTCGGCGTAGAAGGTTTCGTCATAGGCACGAGTTTGGATGACGACGGGCATGGGGACAGCGTGACCCAAAATCAAAGCTTGTTGTTTTGAGTCCAGTTTGGCTAACACCGATCGCAAACTGGCGGCTCCGGCAACTCCGGTAAAAATAGCATCAATATCTTTTTCATCGTTCAATAAGGCGGTAATGCGGGTGCCAATTTGAGACATTACTTCATTATCGATACCAGACGGGCGTTGATCTACCACCAATAGGGTGACAAAATATTTCCGCATTTCGCGGGCGATCGTCCCAAAAATCGTTTGACCCACGGTCGCGGGATCAAGAAAGCGATGGGCTTCTTCGATGGTGATCACTAATTGCCGGGGGCGATCGCAGACATTTTTGGTCTGCAAAAACGTTTCTGCTTTGCGCACATAAGCTTGGTGAATTCGCCGTGCAATTACATTCGTCGCCAACATATAAGACAACATGTTGGATTGCGACCCAAACTCCACCACCACATGTTTTCCTGCCTCCAAAGAATCTAGAATTTGACCAACGTAATTATGGGGACATGAGTTGCGGATGTACTTCAATTCATCCAACCGGGTCAGCTTGCGTTGCAAGGCCATGATGGAAGATTTGCTACCCATCCGCGTTTCGCAAAACTCTTGAATTTCCAGGTTGCTCATACTTAATAAGCGAGAAATCCAAGCTTTACCGAACTCATTTCGGAGAATAATTGCGTTTTCTAAACTTGCCTCAGACAGGTTTAATTCACCTCGAACTAAAGATAGATCTTCGACTTGAATTTGGTCGTAGCTAATGTAAAGTTCTTGGGCATCGCGTACGCCGCGCCGTTGGGTTGATTCGGGATCTAAGGTATAAATTTGCACTTGGCCGGGAAACAGTTGGCGCAAGCCTTTGACTGTGCTGAATTGTTTGCCTTCTCGCGTTGCTTCCCACCCGTATTCGGAATGCATGTCGAAAATCAGGTTGACGGCGGCTTGCTTGCGAATAATGCCGGATAAAAGCAAGCGCGTGAGAAAGGATTTGCCGGTGCCGGATTTGCCAAAAATGCCGTTGCTGCGTTCCACAAATTGATCCAGGTTGATGCAAATTGGCACGGCCATATCAATGGGTTCCCCGATCGCGAAATTGCGCCGATGGGGATCATCCTCCCAACCAAAGACCACCCGAAAGTCGCGATCGCTGGCATCATAAACTTGGCTGAAATGGCTGGGAATGGTTTTGACGGGGTGTAACTCTAGCTCGGCTTCAGCGTCGGTTTGGTTGCTGATCATGAGCATGGGAGTAAGATTGACGGTGCCATAGGTGCCACTACCAGCCAAAACGTCTTGCAAGAAGGTGTCGGTGGGGGCCGGTGGATTGGCGAGGATGCGAGGGCTACTGGTTCCCAATGCAACATCGGTGAGCATACAAAAGAAGTGCGATCGCTGCCCCTGCACAACCAAAAATTTGCCAACGCGCATCTCTTCAACAGACACATCGGCGTGCAACCGCACCTCTAAGCCGTGGCTTAAGGAGCCCTGAATCACAGAACCAAGGGGACGGTCTACATTCATACGTTCTGGGGCAACACCGGGGCGCAAAGGTTGAACTGGGTGTGCTTTTCCCTGGTTTTCAGCAGTACCCGCGATCGATAATACATTAGTCCTGTTTTTTGGGAATGTCAACAAACAATACTAACTAAGAAAGCCTTTTTGCTTTAGAAGTTTTTTCCAGTTTACGAACTCTCCAATTGTGTGAAAAGCTTTAAGATCAAGGTACCTACCTTTGAATGGATCCTCTTCTTGTAAATCCTCAAACTCTTGGCAAAGCGCTTTATAGATAGTGTGCGAAGAATCAGTTGGATCAGGCGAAAGCTCAAAAGCTTCCCCTTGATAAAAAACTGGTTTATTTCTCGTGCGAATCGTGATCCTAATTTCTTCGATAAAAGAATATTCTGCTTTGATATGGGGACAGTTAGGGGTGCCAAAGGAAAAAAGTTCGATCCATCCTATTGCGCGATTGTAACGCCATCCGCCGGAACGATATTTTGCATCAAAGCTGTTTTTTACCGAGTCCAATCTAGATTTAGCGACATTATTTTCATCAATAAACTGCTGATATTTTTGCTCAATGAGTTTATCCGTTTTGGCATAGAAGGTATCTTCCGCATCAGGATAAATGGGTATTTCAAACAAATGGTTGCCAAACATAAGTCAATTGAGCGGCGAAAACCCAAAGATAAGTTAGCTGGATATAGTACATGAGAACTACTGGCTGCACAATTGAGTTTGTTAAAAATTGTAAAAACTACTCTATTAATGTCATCGGGTTCTGATGTAGGATCAGACCTCATGGCTCAATTGGGCTGATGGGCGGAGGTTTCAGGGGGCTTGGGTGTTTGTCAGACTCCCTCGACAGGGATCAAAATCCGCTCTAGACTGGACTTCAAGCTTAAAATTGCAGTCTTCTATACAAAAATTCATCTCGGACTAGGTGAGGGATTTTTCTGTGCAACTCCAACGTATTGCTGTTCAACGGGCAACTGGCGCTTTCGCATTGATGGATAGCTTAAAGCGTCATGGTGTGACCCACATTTTTGGGTATCCCGGTGGTGCGATTCTGCCGATTTACGATGAGTTGTATCGCTTTGAGACACGGGGCGAACTCAAGCACATTCTGGTGCGCCACGAACAGGGGGCGGCTCATGCGGCAGATGGCTATGCCCGCGCGACGGGTAAAGTTGGGGTCTGCTTTGGGACATCTGGCCCCGGCGCAACGAACCTGGTCACGGGGATTGCGACCGCCCACATGGACTCCATTCCGATGGTGGTGATTACGGGGCAGGTGCCACGCCACGCGATCGGGAGTGATGCGTTCCAGGAAACTGATATCTACGGCATTACGTTGCCCATCGTGAAGCATTCCTACGTGGTGCGCGATCCGAAGGAGATGGCGCGGGTTGTGGCCGAGGCGTTTTACATTGCGAGTACGGGTCGCCCTGGCCCGGTGTTAATTGACATTCCTAAGGATGTTGGCCCGGAGGAATTTGACTATGTGCCGGTTGAGCCTGGGTCAATTAAGCTGCCGGGGTATCGCCCGACGGTGAAGGGTCACCCTAACCAAATTTTCAATGCGTTGAAGTTGATTCGGCAGGCGGAACAACCGTTGCTGTATGTGGGGGGTGGGGCGATCGCGGCGGGTGCCCATGCCGAAATCCATACCCTGGCGGAACGGTTCAATATTCCTGTAACGACAACCCTGATGGGGATTGGCGCGTTTGATGAGCACCACCCGTTGTCGGTTGGGATGCTGGGAATGCACGGGACGGCCTATGCCAACTTTGCCGTGATGGAATGTGACTTGCTGATTGCTGTGGGTGCCCGGTTTGACGATCGCGTCACGGGTAAGCTCAACGAGTTTGCTTCGCGGGCAAAGGTGATTCATATTGACATCGACCCGGCTGAAGTTGGGAAAAACCGCATTCCCGAAGTGCCGATCGTGGGGGATGTCCGCAATGTGTTGCAAGATTTGCTCCGGCGCAGCAACGAGGATGGTGATCAGGCCGATGCACTACGCAACCGAGCCTGGTTGAACCGCATCAATCGTTGGAAAGAGGATTATCCTCTGGTGGTGCCCCACTATGCTGAAAGCCTGTCGCCCCAGGAAGTGATCGCTGAAGTGGGAAATCAGGCTCCCCATGCTTACTACACCACGGATGTGGGTCAGCACCAGATGTGGTCGGCGCAGTTCTTGAAAAATGGGCCGCGTCGCTGGATTTCCAGTGCGGGGTTGGGCACGATGGGTTATGGGATGCCAGCGGCAATGGGGGCGCAGGTTGCTGTTCCTGGTGAGCAAGTCATTTGTATCAGTGGCGATGCGAGCTTCCAAATGAATTGCCAGGAATTGGGCACCCTCTCGCAGTACGGCATCAATGTGAAAACTGTCATTATCAATAATGGTTGGCAGGGGATGGTGCGGCAGTGGCAAGAGGCGTTTTATGATGAGCGCTACTCTCAATCGGACATGATGCCGGGGATGCCTGACTTTGTGAAGTTGGCGGAAGCCTTTGGGGTGAAAGGCATGATTGTGCGATCGCGGGATGAGCTAAAAGGGGCGATCGCGGCGATGCTAGCCCACGATGGCCCGGTCTTGTTGGATGCGCGGGTTAAGCGGGACGAAAACTGCTATCCGATGGTGCCTTCCGGCAAAAATAACGCTCAGATGATTGGTTTGCCAGAACACCGACATTTGGACAAAGCAGCGGAAATCATTCAATGTACCAGTTGTGGGGCTAAGAATATCTCCACCAACCGTTTCTGTCCAGAGTGCGGCACGAAGCTGTAACGCGCCCGGTTTCGCGGGTGCCCTGAACATCCTGGGCGTTTCCCATTGACTGAGAGCCAGTGTCAGCTTTGTTGCACTGGCTTTTTGCTGTCTAACTGTGGGCCATCACCGGGGTGTTCACGGGGCACCGTGATGTTGAACATTGACTGCACAACCGTTTAAACAGACTCATGGAGCAGCGTCGAATCGTCATTGGGGTTGGGGGCGGCATTGCGGCCTACAAGGTGTGTGAAGTGGTTTCGGCCCTGGCCAAACGGGGCGTTGCCGTGCGTGTCATTTTGACTGAGACGGCGCAGCAATTTGTCACGCCGTTGACTTTTGCGACCTTGGCCCGTCATCCGGCCTATGGCGATCGCGACTTTTGGCAACCCACCCACGGGCGACCGCTCCATATTGAATTGGGGGAATGGGCCGAACTGATGCTGATTGCGCCGCTGACAGCCAATACCCTGGCTAAACTGGCCTACGGCTTGGCTGATAACCTGTTGACCAATACGGTATTGGCATCCACTTGTCCGATTGTGCTGGCCCCGGCGATGAACACGGAGATGTGGGAACAGGCGACGGTGCAACGCAATTGGCAGTTGGTGCAAGCCTTACCGCGCTTTCATGGTGTGGGGCCGGGGGCTGGGATTTTGGCCTGCGATCGCGTGGGGGCCGGACGCATGGCCGAACCAGAAGCCCTGATCGCTTGTTTAGAGTCGCTGCTGGTGACTCAGGGGAAACGGGATTTGGCGGGCAAACGGGTTTTGATCAGCGCGGGGGGGACGCGAGAATTTCTCGACCCGGTGCGGTTTATTGGGAATCCATCGACGGGCAAAATGGGACTGGCCCTGGCGCAGGCTGCCCGCGATCGCGGAGCCACCGTCACCCTGGTTCACGGCCCGATGGAATCGACCCAGTTGGCAACCCTCTACGGAGTACAGGCGATTCCCGTTGTCACGGCTGACACAATGGAGCAAACCTTATTGCAGTATTTTCCTCAGGCCGATTGGACAATCATGGCCGCTGCCGTTGCCGATGTGAAGCCCGCCCACTACAGTGAGGCAAAATTACCCAAATCGGCGTTGCCCGATGCGTTGGAACTGTCGCCCGTGCCGGATATTGTGGCGAATCTGGCCCAGCGCAAACAACCCCATCAACGGCTGATTGGCTTTGCCGCGCAAACGGGGGATATCGTGCCGCCCGCGTTGGAAAAACTGCGCCGGAAGCAACTCGACGCGATCGCGGCGAACCCCATCGACCAGCCGAATAGCGGCTTTGGCAGCGATACCAACCAGGCGGTATTTATCGATCGCCATCAACGCCAACAGGCGATCGCCCAGCCCTGCACAAAACTCCAATTGGCCCATCACCTGCTAGACTTCATTCAGGCCATTTAGGAGAGATCGCACCGATACCATGACTGGGCCCGGATTTTTGCCAACGTTTCTGTATTACTTTGCTGGTACCACGGTCATTGTGGCGTTTGTCCTCGCGAAAGGATTAGAGCAAAGCGCGTCTCTCCGTGAGGTTTACCAGATTGGCCTGGTTGTGGGTGGGATCGTTGGAGGATTGGGGGCCTACCTCAACAGCCATCGGGAAATTGAATTGCCGATTAAAAATCGAGGTGCGTTCCTGGCCCAAATGCACCGGACGTTTGAAGAGCTAGGATATGGCGAACCCGCTGAACTCGACGGCATCAAAGTCTATCAACGGCCTTTTCCCAACAGCATTTTTTCGGGCAAGATTTTTGTGCAGGTCGAGGCCAAGCAGGTGGCGATCGCCGGACGCGCTAGCCAAATCCGGCGACTCGAAAAACGGCTTACTGCCCCCACCAGTTGAGCCAACCTCTAGGCCAAGCGCAAGGATTGAATGGCAAATTGTTGTTCTTGCAAGTGGTACATGTGGTTAAACAACTGCCAGCAATATTGCTCGGACAGCCCGCAGGTAATCGCTCCCCGCATCACAACGTTGAAGTACCAGTCATTCGGCGCAAGCTCCTCTTCCAACTTATCAACCACCACATACGTCCGAACATCCCGATAGACGTGACCCCGGCAAAGGACGCTGATGGTTTCATGGCGATAGCCATTGCGGGGCACTTCTTCCCGCTCATCCAGGCGATCGCTCAATCGCCAAGGCAACCGATACAGCACGCCTTCCACCACTGAGTTGGCATCCCGCACCACATCCAACGCACCACAATTCCGCCGCAGCGATCGCCGATAAAACCCCAACCGATAGCCCTGCAATGTTGCTGGCCCGATCACATAATCATGGGTGTTTTCGCCGACTGTGCGTTTCAAATCAACCGGGCACATGCACGACCCATAGGCAAAGTAGTAAAACATCGGCTCAGGCGTCGCGTGGGAACCCAGCGATCGCCCGGTGTAGAGATGTTTGATGGCCTGGAGGGAACGTTCGTGCGGTTGGTGTAGGTGATGACTCATGGCACGTTGGGCATCTTAAGAGAAGAGAACAGATGATTAGTAAACTAGCACATCCCGATCGGAAAACCAGGGTTTAATTGCTGAGGTTTACTAAATCTTGGTTAAGCATAAAGTTCTTGCGCCTAACTTCCCGTTCATGCAGCACGATTTCGCGAAATACCGGGGGGCGGCTCTGGGCTTCACCAAATTTTGTTGTGCTGAACTCCATGCCTCACCCTCTGTTCACAATTTGGCCTGGGCACATCCTGACTCCTGGCCCTGGTCAGAAAATGGTACAGAATAGGATTTGACTGCTAAAAAAGAGGTGGTGTCGTTTGTAACTAGACTCTATGCCCAGCGATCGCCTCAGCCAAATCGAGAAAAATCTGACAATTCTCCAGCAACAAAAGGCCGCTTTAGAACAGGAAGCATTGCTATACAGCGGATTGCCCAAGATCCGGGCAGAGCAGCAAATTACCGAAGAGATTCAACCCAAAATCCGGGCCTATGAACAGGAGTACCAGCAAATTCTGGCTGCTGCTGCTGAACAATTAGAGCTATCTGAACCTGATGCAGAAGTCATCATTGGTGAAATTGTGCAAGGGGTGACTCAACTCGAAGCCCAACCGCAGGTTTCCTACTCTGCGGAGTTGTTGCAAACCTTGCAGGAAATCCGTGACCACCTCAAGAAACCTGGGTCTTCTGCCAGTGCCAAGGTCAAAAGCGTGATTTCCACCGTGCCGCCCTTTATTGGCGTGACCTACGAAGGGGAACTCAACCTCGAAAAGTTCTTTCAGCAAAACTTTCCGACTTTCACCCGCTTGATCAAAGGTGCGGCAAAAAAGTAAGGGCTTCTGATGCAACGGGACAAGACCAGAAGCCGCGATTTCAAGTGTCCTATACTCGGAATCCCTACTTTACCGGACGAGTGGAGTTGTTGCGCGATCTGCATACGGCCCTGACGACCACAGGTAAAGCGGCACTGAACCAAGTGGCAGCATTGTCGGGACTGGGGGGCATTGGCAAGACTCAAACCGCTGTAGAGTACGCCTATAAATACTTTTATGACACGCCGATCTATGAATGGGTGTTTTGGGTCAGGGCAGACACGGAATTGAACCTGGTGACGGGCTTGGCGGAGGTAGCGCGATCGCTCGATCTGCGAGGTGAGACATTGGATGAGTTAGCTGGCAACGCGAAAAGCTGGCTGGCAACGAATCCAGGCTGGCTGTTGATTTTTGATAATGCGGATGATCCCACCCTGGTGAAACCCTGGCTCCCCCAAAATCCCCAGGGGCGAGTGTTGCTAACTTCCCGATCGCAGCGATTTACCAGTTTGGGCATCAGAAGCGCGATCTCTGTGCAAAAACTCTCCCTAGACGAATCCATCGCCTTTTTGCAAGACCGCACCCAACGATTTTCCCTGTCCTCGGAGGAACACACCGCCCTGACTGCTTTGGCAACGGAGTTGGATGGTTTGCCCGTGGCATTGGAACAGGCGGGGGCTTACCTGGCACAAACAGGCGTATCCTTTGCGGTGTACTGGAAATATTACCAACAGCAACGCCTGACCCTGCTGGAAAAAGGCATCCCGGAAACCGGCGACTATCCCGCCACGGTTGCCACCACCTGGCTGTTGAACGTTGAGCAAGTCGCAGACCGTTCCCCCGCCTCGATTCCAATCTTGCATCTGAGCGCAGTCCTGGCACCAGATGACATTCCTGAATGGCTCTTGCTCAGGGGGGCAGCAGAATTCGGCTTAGAGGCTTGCACCGATGAGTTAGCGCTGGGGGAACAGTTGGCAGCCCTGGCAGACTTCTCTCTGATTCAGCGAGAACAAAACACCGCCAGCTATAGCATCCACCGCATGGTACAAACCGTCCTCTGGCAAGGCTTCACCGCCACCGAACGGCAGGAGTGGCTCCAGTTTGCCGTTACCGGACTGAGGGCGGTGTTCCCAGATGTGACGAAGTTTGAAAACTGGGCCGTGTGTGCAACCCTGACCCCCCATGTGCAGGCAGTTGCCCTGCGAACAGAAACGGGTGAACTGGAAACGCCTGTATGGGCGTGGCTCCTGAATGTAACAGGCTATTATCTGGAGGATCAGGGGCGCTATGGCGAGGCCGAACCCTTGTTGCGGCGATCGCTCCAGATCCGGGAGCAGCAGTTGGGCACTGACCATCCCGATACCGCCAGCAGTTTGAATAATTTGGCGCTCTTGTACTACGCGCAGGGGCGCTATGGGGAGGCCGAACCCTTGTTGCGGCGATCGCTCCAGATTCACGAGCAGCAGTTGGGCGCTGACCATCCATCTACCGCCCAAAGTTTGAATAATTTGGCGCTCTTGTACTACGCGCAGGGGCGCTATGGGGAGGCCG
>ERZ1066134.91-NODE-91-length-91862-cov-10.928186_pt1 | contig 91862 bp, 99 predicted proteins | sample MGYA00382781_ERZ1066134 | MGnify/ENA primary metagenome ERZ1066134 (study PRJEB33369, sample SAMEA5778364) | biofilm metagenome | biome: Industrial cooling water; feature: Water cooling tower basin; material: Biofilm | place: United Arab Emirates | collected... | reverse complement strand
CGTTTTTGTCAGGCATAAATTATTGGAAGGTGTCAGTTTAAGCTTGCAGGCAACGTTTTGCGGCTTTGCGAAGAAGCGGAGTTCGGAGCTCAAAACTGTCAACATAGCACAAAAGTAGATGCGAGGTAGAATGCTCAATTAACCACTGAACCCGCTTTTTTGCAAAACCGCTGTTACCTGCTGGCCTTCTGTCCACCGTGTCGTTGTAAACCTTGTCAATATTGAGTTTTAGTGTCATTGTCTGCTGTGTTTGTCGGGCTGTGTGTCGGTGTATTTTTATTTTTTTTGAAGCGTTGGGAAATTTTTTTAAGTACAATTTTTTGTCTGCATTGGCAAAGCAAGCTCTTTTGCAATTTTTGGTCTGTGCGTTGGCTTGTGCGAATTGCAAATGTGCTTGCTTTTAGGGTTGGCTTTCTCTTGGTTTCATAAATATTGAAATTAAAAGTCCTATTCCTACAATTACGTCAACTATATTCCACATTTGTCTGCCAAGTGCGATTTTGAAAAACGGTTGAAATAGCAAAGCAAGTCCACCGTAAATTATCATTTCTGTCTGTCTGCCTTGTTGGTTTGCCTGATAAGCTAAAATTGCAAATCCAATTAGTCCTGCAAACCTTACAAACTGATAAAAACCATAAGGCATATCCGCCAAACAGAGAAAGAATAAAATCGCTAAGACGATTTTTATGACACTATTCAAATTTAAGCTCATCTGTAAATTCTTCGTGAAGTCCATAATTATGGAAGTCTATTAAATAATTCATTTGCTTTGGAAATTTAGTGATAATGGTTTCTTCACTTGTTTTCAGTTTTGATTTTACCATTTGAAGAAACTTAACTTCATTTGGCTCAACCTTTTCGTCCGATTCAATTGCTCTTATCAAAACTTCAATCAAAAGCAATTCTTGATTGTCGTTTAGATTAGCACTTGTTAACTCTTTCAGGTAGTCGTTAATAGCTGATTTTCCCCTTTCTTTTATTGTTTGAAGATTTGCTTCAAGTGGTTCTTCAAAATCATAACCCATAAAGTAAATTTCATTTTCAGCCATATTTCTGATTTCTGAAATTTCTGCTTCGTCTATACTGCCATCACAGGCAATTACAGAAACTGCTGATTTAAGCAGTAAATTTTGGAATGCTTCTGTTTTCATAATCCAAATCCAATTTTAGTTGTTATTTGTTCTTTTGCACCTCTTGGTAGTAAATCAAGCAAACCAAAGTTTATTTCCCTAAGTCTGTCCCAATTTTGACTTTCAACAGCAAATTTCCCTGCATCAACCAGACTTTTGGCTTGTGTTTGGTCATTCATTTTTGGTTGTTCCCCTTTAAGCCAATTGAAAATACCAGTGAGAAAATCAGGTGTTCGCCATCTAATTTGACCAATGATGCTTTGTAATTCATCCGATTTTTCTTGAATCTTGATAGGGCTATTTGTTGACATAAATGCTTGTTCCTGCGAAACAATATCATTGTATGTTTTTCTTTCGTGGTCATTTCCACTATCATCTAGTAACTTTAAGCACTCTGCTTTTATTTCAAAATAATGTTCTTTTACTTTTTGAATTCTTTTATGCTTAGTGGCACTATCTATTTCTTGAGCAATTTTTCGTTTTTTATCTTCAAGTTGATAGCGTTTGTCAGTAACATCATCAGAGGTAAGACCTTCTGTTTCTTCTGCAACAACCTCCATTTCCTTCTTCAATTTTGATAATGCACTAGCTGTTTCATAGTCCTCCTTTTCTGTTGCTTGTTCAATTTCTTCTTCCAATTTTTCAGACAATTCCTCTACTTGCTCTTTTAGCATTTCAACGGGTGTATGTCTTTCCTTTGGATTAAATGTTTCCTTAAATTCTTGGTCGGCCATATTTAAGTAGGCAGCAACAGTCAAGTCCTGTGATTCGGACAATGAAATTGTAATTTCAATATCTGAACCTTTTGAAATATCCCTCTTAAGATTCTTACCTGTAATACCAATAAAACCAATGCTCTTATTTGCTTCCGGTAAAGCAAGATGAGAACCCTGAAGAATATTAATGCGAATGTCATTTTCTTCGCTACCCTTTAAAATTGTCTTGTTAATAGGGAAAGTCAAAGTGCGTTTAGTGGGTAAAATCGTATTTCGTTGGAAAATTAATGCAAGACGTGTATGTCCAGGATTATCATAATCATCTACTTCTAAGCAAATGTCCTCTGGTAATGGTTGACCACTAATACCAAACCCGCTGTTTATACCAATTGGTTCGATGTCGGTTTCCACAACATTATTTAAGCTATCATAAACAGTTAATGAAAAGAAATTATAGGCATTTTCAACTAATGGCAAATCTTCGCTGATTCTCTCAGTAAGTTTCTTCAATCCTGAATCAAAACCACCATCTTGTCTGACAATTTTATAAAATAGCCCTTCGGTTTCTCCTGTTACTCTTGCAGCGAATAATTCGTCCTTTTCTTTAGATGCTTTATTATAACTAGCTTTTATTGATAAAGCAGTTTTCTTTTGCTGTTTATCAGATTTGGAAATCTCCTTTTGTTTAGTGGCTGCATAATATGCGGCACCAACTGCCACTGCGGTTGTGGGGTCTATTTCACAATTTACTGGGATTTGTAAAATTTCTTCTACTCGTTGTCTTACATAAGGAATATATGTTGAGCCGCCCACCATTAATGTAAATTGAATGTCTTTTGAACCAAGTGAATTTCTTGTCAAAATGGTTTTAATCATTTCAATAGTTCCATCAACAGACGGTTTTATAAGCTCATTAAATTCAGAACGTGTGATTGTTATTTCAAAATCTACTTCGTTACCTTCTTCGTCTTCAAATCCATCTACTACAATTTCGGCAGATGTGACTGCGGATAAACGAATCTTTGCTTCTTCCGCTCTACTTAATAGGACATAGTATTTTGAATTGTATTTACCAGAAGCACTTTTCATTTCGTCTTCTAAGTTTTCAAAAGAAAATTCAGCATTTATTTTAGGGATTACAAGTTTGTCTACTATCATCTGGTCAATATCTGCACCGCCTAAAAAGTTGTTGCCTTCGTGGTCGATAACTTTCATTTCACCGTCTTTAATTTTAATTAAAGCAACATCAAATGTTCCGCCTCCAAAGTCATAAACTAACCATTGGCCATCGGTAAGCTCCTTTGATTTCTTCATATTGGCATAAGCCAAACTTGCTGCAATGGGTTCTTGTAATAAAACTACTTGTTTGAATCCTGCTTGATAACCTGCTTCTTTGGTTGCATTTGATTGTATTAGGTCAAATGAAGCAGGAATAGTAATGACTACTGATTCTAATGTATCGCCAGTATTTACAAATGTTTTAAGTTCTTTAAGAACTTGGGCTGATAGCTCTATTGGTGTAATAGAACGATTCTGAGATTTGATTGGGAAACTTTCAGAAGTTCCCATTTTGCGTTTAAAAAACGCTTGCGTAAATGAGTCTTTCTTTTGTTTGCCAAACATTACTTTGGCTTGGCTGCCAACAATAATTTTATCTTTTTGATAGCACACCACCGATGGTAGTGTAGCCCTGCCATAATCCAAAGGATTATTGAAAACGATAACTTCGCCTTTTACAAATTTGGCAATTGCCGAATTTGTTGTTCCTAGGTCAATTCCGAAATTGATTGTATTTTCCATTGTGATAATGATTTAAAAGTTAAGATTTAGATTCTGCGACAACAATGCCTTTTCTTGCAATGAGTGTAATACCGCCTTTGCGATACCTTACTATTGGTTTAATAACTTCTGTGATAATTAAATTGTCAGCAGAATTACCCGCAATACTCGCTTCAATATCAGTTCTTGTCTCGTTATATGACTCTCCAATGGGGTTGTGATAAAACAATCCACCATCAGTTTCCAATTGTTCAAATATTTCTTTTAACCTACTAACATTTCGGCTAATTGAATTTGATTCTGTAAGGGCTTCGACCTTTTTTTCAATTTCAAAAACTTGGTCTAACAAGTCAATGTAAATTTTCGGCACTTTTATTTGTTCATTCATATTTTTTGATTTTTATGCACTTGGTTTTGAAAATGTCCAACCTTCTCTCATTCTATCAATTAGTAAAGGATGTTTTGAGAGTGTAGATTCTGATGCGTCTTTAATTCCACTGTTACTAACTTGATTCCCTTCCATAATCTTACCCACAATCCAACCTGCCACAGCTCCAATAATACCACCTATTATAAAATGTTCGCCTTCGGTCATTGCACCGATTATTACACCTAAAACAAGTGCTACAAAGAAAACCAAAGAAAACTTTTGACTTCCCTTAGAGTGGATTTCCTTACAATTCTTACATCTCGGAATTGTTACATCTGTATATGAAAACTGCACACGTCTTGGAAAATAGCTTCGATATGTCTCTTTATATATGGTTTGAGAAATACCACAATTATCGTCAGGCGGATTCTTTTCGCAAAAGTGACAAACTAAAATACCCTTGTATTTTTTTTCTAATTCTTCAAGTTCTGCTTTGTCTTGTTTGAATTTTACTTTTGCTTCCTCATTAACATTAATTTGTAATGCGAAAGCTATCAAGGAAAGCGATGTTTTTATATCATTTTGTTTATTCCAGCAAGAAATTGAGAGGCTTCTAATAGAATATCCAATCTGAGTTCTTATTTCGTTAGCAAATGAAGGCAAAGAATTTAGTTCTGAAACTGCTACCAACTGTTTAATTTTATCTAAAGCATCGGTAGCTTGAATTGATTTATTCTCAACGTTCTTTATTTGAGCTTGTATTGTCAATAAAATTGTAGCCCACTTTTTTAATGTTGGGGCATTTTTTTCTTGTTCAATTCTTTCTTCGTGTTTTTTTCTAACTATGTCATAATTTTTTTGGAAAGTAGGCTTGCTAACACTTTCAATGTTTAACTCTAGCAAATGCTCAAGTAGATGCAATGATACAGATGTCGTGTTAAACTCATTCCAAATTGCAAGCTGTAAGAAGTTGATGGAAGCAGCTATTTTATTTATCTGACTTTGAAAATATGCTGGTAATTGATTAAGTAGTTCTGTGGGAAACACATCTTTTACTAAATCTATAACTTCATCAATGTCATCATCAGAATATTCAGACTCTTCATTTTTAATGTCTTTAGTTATTGCGTCAATCTGCTGTAATCTATTTTGAATTTCAATACTAAGCCCCTTGAATGCAATATTTAGGTCTGCTGTGCTTATTAGGTTTTGAGTTCTTAATATGCTTCTAAGTTTTTCTTCATCCGCATCAGCAAATGCTTTTAATATGGCCTTGTCAAATTTGGGAGCAAAAAACGGACTTATAAATTTTATAAACTCAGGTAACTTGTAAATACTTTCCTGTTTGAATGATGTAAAAAGTTTATCATTGCCATTCACTAGAAAATCATTCAAAAGTTTGTTTGAGGATAGATGAGAATAAAATTCTAATGCATTATTGTTTTCTAAATCGTCAATGACTTTTTCGCAATCTGTTTTAGTTAGCGAAATCCCCTTATAATCAAAATGTCCATTGTCTGAAAGGTCAATTTCCGCAAATAGTTTGCGTTTTGCCTTTTTGATAACTGAATTGTCTATTGCCGCTACATCAGCATTTTCTAATTCTAGTAATTCTATTGGGTTAAGAAATTGCATAACGTTTATCTTCTTTCGGTTACTATATAAAATTGCCAAGTATAGCCCATATTACTCTCCATATATTCAGTGCCTATGTTTGGAATAACGCCTGGTGCAGAAGCACGATAATTATATGTTCCTGGGCTTAATGTTATTGTTCGTTTTTGCTTTGGCGAAAAAGTGTATATTTCACTATTGAGTTTCAATGTTAAGGTTAATGAAGTATTGTTGAATATTTCAATTTCAGGATTGTAAGTAGATGTTTTGCCACTCGGGGTGAACATACCCCTTTCATTTTTCTCAACAACGTCTCCAAGTTTTACAAACGACTTGTGTATATAACCTTCTTTGTCGGTTGCAATATCAATTATATTGTAAAAATCATTTTCCGTTTCAAGGGAGACAATAAAGATTTGTGTTCCCGGTTTCAATGATGAAATTACTCCGTAGTCAGTCCCGGGTCCTTGTCTAAAGTTGACCTGTTTTGTCACCCAGCCCAAATAAGACTGACTGAAGCCGATTGAAGCTGTCAAAAGTAAAAGAGTTAAAAAGATTAGTTTTTTCATCTGCTACAAGTTTATTGAATTAATCATTTGTTCTGTTGGTGCGTTGGCAAAAAATGGCTCTTTTGGTTTTGCGAAGGGTTGGCTTGTGTGTCGGGCAAAACCAAATGTGCCATTTGTGCGGCTGGCTAAAATTGTTTTTAAAAAATGTGCGGTGGGAAAAAATAAAAATACATAAGCGTTGGATTTTGGGTCGGCTGTCTGTTGGTTCATTTGTCCCGTTACTTTATGTTTATTTCTGTCGTTCATTCTTGCTGTGTCGTCTTTTAGGCTTGCAGGTAACGAGCAGGTATTGCCGAAGTGCAGGGAATAGAATTCCGTCCGCCCCGGCTGACCGCTGCTGAGTAAAGATAAAAAAGATGATGATATGCACATAGCTAAATAGATAAGGTCAGGCTGGATATGAAGCTAAATTGAAATACAAAAGTTGAAACACGGCTTCCGTCAGCCTGCATTTTGGCAATACATTTGTTGTAAGCAGCCCTGTCGTCTGTCAGAACGTTAACTGTTACGTAATGTTCTCTGTCGCCATAAAGCTGCCTGCCCTGCTTGGGAGAAAGACAGGCTCTTACCGCAGCTTTGCCTTTGTGTGTGGGCTTTGAGCGGCTGCGGTATGTGCCTGTCTTTGCAGCTTGGCCGGTTACGAACTTACCCTACCATGTCGGCCCAGTAGCGGCTGTATAAATTGTCAGATTGCAGGAGAGTGTCATGATTACCCGTTGAGGCAATAGAACCCCTGTCCAGCAAGTAGATACGGTCGCAAAAGGATTTAAGAACATGCAGCCTGTGGGTGATGAGGATGATTGCCATTTGTGATTTCAGTCGTTGCAGCAATTGTAATACAAAGAGTTCACTTTCCCTGTCCATAGCCGCTGTCGCTTCGTCTAAGAGTAACAGTTGCGGTCGGTGGTATAATGCCCTTGCCAGCGCAATCATTTGTTTTTGTCCGCCGGAAAGGTTAATACCTTCTTCACCTACCAGTGTCATTACAGATTGAGGTAATGTGTCCATAAAAGAGGCAAAACCATAACCATGTAAAAACTCAACAACTGTTTGTGGATTTTTAGCAGCATCCTCAAAAGCAATGTTTTCCAAAACAGTTCCGTTAAAAATATGCACCTGCTGCGGCACTACGGCGGCAACTTTTTTCCAGTTAGAAATTTGAATGTTAGATAAACTTATTCTATCATTAATCAGAACGTCTCCGTTTTCAGGAGTGTAATGCTGCATTAGTAATTGAACCAATGTGCTTTTGCCACATCCGTTTTCACCCATTAGGGCGATGATTTCACCTTTTTTAACTTCAAAAGATACATTTTGCAGCACAGGACTTCTGCCGGGATAGCGAAAGGAAATATTCTTTACCTCAAGTTGTTTGAAATCCGATAGTTCCAACTGCCCGTTTTCTTGTGGATTTATTCCTGCAAACTCATACATACGGTTAAAGGCTATACGGGCTTCGTTGATGGGTATGCTTAACAAGGCAAGATTCGCTACCGAAGGCAACAGCGAACCTACCATACCCATTACAGCCATTAGTTCACCCGCCTTTAATTGGTTGTGCAAGACCTTATAACTTAAAAAGAGCAACAAACCACATAACAAAAACGCTGCAAATACATTGGCAACAAAGGATAGTCGCATTTGTATTTGTCCTAAACGGAATATAGCCGATTGGTATTGATTGTAAATAGCATTGTTTGTTTCTGAAAACAGATTTTCCTTATTATGATTTTTTACAGGCTCAATGCCCTGCAGCGTAGAAATATAGTTGCTCTCAGCCATAGCATAACCAGCCATTGTGTTACGCTGTGCTTCAATGATTTTTTTATTGCTTCTGTAAATGAGTAAGAAGAAAACAGGCAAAGCGGCTAAAGTAATTAGGCCGCTGCTTAAAGAATACGAAAAAACAAATACCAGCGTAACCAATACTACAATGCTATCCAATAATGTGTTACCTGCAATCTGGCTCACTACCCGTTGAATGCGGTTAGTATCGTGGAGACGGGCGGTAAGTTCACCAATTTTACGGGTGTCAAAAAAAGGTTTGGGTAAATAAAGCAGTTTGGAAAAGAACTCTTTTACAATACGGAGGTTAAATTCTTTGGATTGGCGAAGCAATAGTTGTGTGCGTACAAGGCTAATGGCTTCCTTTGCCAGTAAGAGCAGAAAAACAAATCCAATACCAGTATAAAGTTTGTTGTACAGTTTATTGGGTAAAAATTCATCAATCAACCGTTGGGAAAAGACGGCCATGGTTAGACCAAGCGCTGCAATAGCAATACCCATCGCTGCTGCAATAAGCAGAAGCGGCACATCTGGTTTTACAAGTTCTCCGAACCATTGTTTTTTTAAATGATTGATGTCTTTCTTTTTTTGAAATGTTTCATTGGGAGTAAGTATCAGGCAGGCTTTTGACTGCCAGATGTTTTCCAGTTCAGCAGGTGTCATATAAACAATTCCCTTTGCTGGGTCACCAATAATCAAAAGAAGGTTACCATTGTCTTCTTTCTTACCAAAATATACCACATAGTGTTGTAAATTGTTTGCTAAAAGCACATGTAAAATGCAGGGCGAAGGGTGAGCCAGTAAAGCATCCATATCTGCCTCACAACCTTCTGCATCAAAACCTGTCGCCCTTGCTGCCTGATATAAACCTAACATTGTGGTGCCAGTTATGGTAGCACCACTAAGGCGGTGCAAGTTTTCAAAATCATTATAGCCGCCGTAGTAGCGAATAAGTGAAAGCAGGCAGGCAACGCCGCAGTCTTTTTGGTCTTGCTGCTGTATAACAGAGGGCGTAAGATTTGCTGTTTTTTTTAAAGACAAAAGCATAGAAAATATGTATTAGCTAAGGTTGTAGAAGGTAAGCAATGCTACACTCACCGCTGTGTTTGCGTAGTAAAGTTCCATTATTATACACATAAAAAGAAGGAACGGAAACCGTTCCAAATGCCTTAATGAATTGTAAAGCAGTATCGTTCAATACTGTTACCCCAGGTAACTTCGAAAGATTCATACTGTCGGCAAAACGCTTTGTTTTCTCCCTTGTATTTGAGGTAATCATAAGCCAGTTTACATCTTTTAAAATAGCCCGCTCACGGAACATATCATGCACCATATTTTGGCAATGATCGCAATCTGGATTAAAATAGTTGATCACTAAAAGTTTTTTAGTTTTTTTAAAACTATCAGTTTGAAAAATGCTACCATCAATTTTACGGAGTTCAATCGAGGGCAAGTATTGCTTAGATGTATTAAGCTTTTCCTTAGACTGTGCTGCCCTTAATATTTTATAGACGAGATAAACAGACGCCAAAAGAAATATGATCTGCATGAAAATTACAACTACTTTACGACGATTCATTTAATTATATATTATGGTTGAAATACTACTGACAAATAGCTAACCAGCAAAATCCAAAGTGCAAGCCCCGGCAGATAAGAAGATGCCACAAATTTTAAAGAAGGGAAAAACTCTTTTTTTGATTCTCCGGCAATCATCCATGATAGAAAGAAAACGTAGCTTAATTCAAATACATTGAGTGTATTAAAAAAGTAACTGCTCCACTTGGGCATATTATTTGATGAAAATACTTGCAATGAAAACGGATTCAAAGATAATTGCTCTAATGAATGTATATCAACAAAAAATTCGTTATAAAGAAGTCCAGCCACTGCACTAACAGTAAAAATAATTTCTGCCTGAATACTTATTTTCCAGAAAGGGATATCTATAAAACGATCTGCAACAAAGCTACCAGCCTTTAAACATAACCATGTAAAACTAATGCGAAGTATTAGAGTTAGTGGAATTAATAAATAACTTACCCATTGCCACTTGCGTACAAAATTCAAATAATCTTCAAATTGCTGATCTGTCATTTCTACGCCAACAAGTAAACGGTATAAATCATCGGTCAAAAAGTATGTTTGGCTGTAAAAGGTAATTATCAGTTGTACAAAAAATAGGCACAGAAATAATATAAAGGTTGAATTACGCATATAAATTTTATTTCTATAGGTTTAAGCAAGAAAATAAACTAAAAATCAAATTTGGTTTTTATCAATTTAGTAATGAGTGGAAAATGATATTCATTTGTTAAACTTTTAAAAAACATATCATTTCTATTCTAGGATGGATAAAAACTATTTATTGAAATAGTTTAATATTGTCTGTTTAGAATTTAAAATATCAGTAGAATTTTGAATAATTGCACCGTTCTCTAGTAATATTACTTGATCTGCAATTTCAAACGAATGATCGATATTATGACTAGATAAAAGAATTGTAACGCTTTGAGATTTTTTATTTTCCTTAAAAAAAGATAATAATATATTTTGTGAAGAAGGGTCAATGTTTGCAAAAGGTTCATCTAAAATAAGAAGTGGTTTGTTTTGAAGAATAGCCGATAAGATTCCAACTTTATTTCTGTTCCCAACAGATAAATTTGATATAAGAACATTTTTATTTTTTTGATAATCGAAAAAAGCCTCCCAAATTTTCAAAGAATTTTTGAATTTTATTTTGTCTAAATCATTAATAGAAATGATTAATTCAAAATATTCAGATACAGTCAAATATTCAAATAAAAATGATTCGTCTAGAAATGCTGCAACTTTTCTAGAATCAAAAATTTTGTTTGCAAAATCAGTATAATTTACATAGCCCTCGGTTGGTGAAAGCAAATTACAAATTAATCTAAGCAGAGTTGTTTTCCCTGCACCATTATTGCCCATAATGCATACATTCGCATTAGTCATAAAATGTGCAGAAGGGATATTTACTGCTATTTTATCTTTGAAGAGTTTTTTTAAGTTGTGTATTTCAATCATATTGAAATTAGTTTTTCAAATAATATTTGTTTCTTTTTTAATATTTTAAGAACAAGAAATTTTACTAAAGAGTGTTTAATAGAAAGTGTAACAAGTGATAATATTAAGAAAAATACATATGCATAATCGGCTGTGTTTGTCAAATCAAAAATAAAATAAGTCAAGCACGTAAAAGCAATAAATATTAAAAATGAAAGTTGCGGTATGGAAGATTTGTCATCCCAGTGTGAGAGTATAGATTTTTCTCTAAGGTTAATTTTAAAATTATTAGACAGGCCGAAGTATAAGTATAAAGGTGGTAGACAAATGGTAGAATAAATATACAAGATTGTAAGTTTTATAAGTTCGATATTTAATGATAGCCTAATTATGTTGATAATTAGCAAAACAATAAAGCTTATTGAAGTCAGAAGTGCCATTGTTAGATATTTCCCATTGATATATTTATTTATTTTGATTTTGTCATTTGTAAAAAGAACAATTGACAAACTTGAGCTATCCCATGAAATATAGTTTTGACCGTAGTAAGATGTCAAAAAAATAAGACTAAAAAGAGTATAAAAAAAAGGATAAGTAGAATTCTCGTTATAGGATCGATTTGTGTATGACGTATAAATAAAAATGATAAGGCTGAAACCAATCCATAGACTTTTCATTCTGTTAACCCTGAGAATAAGCAGAAAGTCCTTAATAGTCCAAGACCAAGTAAGGCTCTTTGGCATTTGAAAGAGTTTACGTTGTGGATCATAAGTGCTATAATAATCATAAGAAAGCGTGTATCTGTGACATTTTAAAACAAGTATATTAAGTGCAATGAAGCCTGAAGAAAACAGTAGTACATAGAACTTTAAATACTTTTCATAATAAAAACTTATATGACCTAAGTAAGTTATAGCAAGGATGGGTATAGAAATAAATATCAGGAAAATTATAAAATATTTCGGGATTAAATATTTTATAATGATGTTAATCAAATTGGTACTTAAGACTGTTAAGAGAAGCATAAGAATATCAACTGTTAATTGATATTCCTTCCACTCGATTAAAATCGCCGAACCTATTACTGCAAAAAAAACATTATAAAGATTAATTTGTGACACGATTGGGAAAACACTATTAATATGGTTTTCACTGATACCAAGTTTTTTTAAGGTGAACAAATCAAAGTTTGGTGGATTCTGAAAAAATATCCGTAATAATAGAATACCAATAAAACTGTAACACAAAAATGAACCGTTGGATACTAATTCAGTAAAGTTGTTTTTGTTTATAACAAAACTTGCAGTATATATTGAAAAATAGCAGACAAGACTACTAAAAGTGAATAAAATTAACTTAACGTATTTATTTTTTGTTACTGACCGTATTTCTTTTTTTAAGTATAAACTAATCAAATCGGTTTTTGTCATTGAACTGCTAAATATTTACTTAAAATGAATAATAGAGGCTATCTAAATTTAGAAAGATAGCCTCTATAAGTTTACTTAGATTAAATCACATGCTTTCAAGGCATTTCTAAGAGTAAAAGGCAATAAAACCAAGCCCCATCCTCCTGTAATTATACCAACTGCGAGAGATGCGGCATATTCTGCAGCAGCCCATCCGCAATCTGCGTCACCGCCAGCAGTAAGATTTTCAAGCTCAGCCATTTGAAGTTGTCTCATAGTTTTGTTTTTTGTTTAATTTTTTCTCGTCTTGAGTTCAGCTTTATCCTGAACAGGGCTTACAGTAATTATTCCCTCATAGCTTATGCTAATCCTTGCAGTATACTATGCAGCTGCAATGCAGTACTTCGTTGTTTTTCTTTGGGTCAACAAAGACATAATGTCCCGCAATTCATAGCTACTGAATTTTTTTTAAAAAGTTCTTTTGTTCATGTTTTGCACAGCTGTTGATAGATAATTGTTAGCTCAGTTGTGCGATGGCCTTGCAGCTCTTAACGCAGCTTTGTTTTGTGTCTGGCTTTGTGCTGCTGCGGTATGTGCTGCAACGAAGCGTAGATTAAAATAAAGTTGAAAAATTCATAATTCCAAAATAAATATTGTAAAATGTCGGTAGGGTTGCTTACAACGCATAAATATACGAAAGTTTACAAGTCCTGAAACTTTCGCATTTTTAAGCAATTGGCTCTTTTTCAATGATTTAAAAATATTGTTCTATCTCCTAAAACTTTCGCAAATACAACCACACAAACTTTCGCTTTTCAGGGCATAGCTTCGCCACCTCAGTCACAAAAACTTCTTTTTAAAACTATCAGTTGTATCACAAACTCAAATCATCCAGCGGGCTCATAACCCCTAAAAGATCACGGTTTGTTACATGCAGGTAACGCATCGTTGTCTTTACACTGTTATGCCCAAGCAACTTCATTATCATAAATACATCCGTTCCCTTATCTAATAAATGGGTGGCAAAACTGTGCCGCAGGGCATGGATGCTTCCGGGTTTTAAAACACCCGCTTTCTCCTTTGCAGCTGCCAATACAAGTTGCAAACTCCGGGTGCTGTAAGGTTCGCCTTTTACCTGCCCTTCAAATAAATAACCTTCTCTCGGGGGCTTTACTTTTTGCCAATATTCCCTTAACATCACAAGTAATACAGGACTTAACCTAACAATACGGTCTTTCTTTCCCTTGGCCTGTTGTATTAAAATACACATTCGTGCACTGTCAATATCTCGCACCTTCAGCCGTACCACCTCACTTACTCGCAAGCCACTGCCATAAGCCAGCATCAGCATCGTTTTGTGTTTCATATTGCCCGCAGCTTTAATGATCTGTGCAATCTCATCCTGGTTAAAATGTTTCGGTAATTGCTGCTGCTTTTTGGGCCGGGGTATCTCCCAAAAAAACTTGTCTCGGTGCAGTACTTGCTCATAATAAAATTTTAAAGCGTTCAGCCTGCTGTGCAGGGTGTTCTCAGAAAGTTTTAATTGCATTACACAATACAGCATATAGCGTTTCAAATGCTCAGGTGTTAAATCCTGCACCTGCACATCGCCCAGTTGTATTAAAAGTTGTGTTAACTCATTGCGGTACGTTTGCATCGTACTTCGGCTGTATTTCTTTAATGCCAGCTTTTCAACAAACAGCAGCAGTTGTTCTTTATTGTTGGCCGATAGTTTAGCAGACGAGGCAATTACTTTTTGTTGTACCACGGCCAGGTCGGTTTGCACTGCCAGCCCGCATTTCTTACGGTTCTCCGTTGTATCGGGTATATGCCATCCTTTTAACGTGCTGCTCCATTTTGCATCAGGCACTTTGCGTATTCGTTCATTCCATTGTTGATTGTGTGCAAACTGTATCAGTATGCGGCTGCGGCCACGGTGTTCCGTTACTGTATAAGTAATAGCAGGAGTGTTCATCTTTAATTGCTCCTGCCAATATAATAAATTTTCAATTTATTTTTACAACTGCAGCCGCTGTATTTAAGGGCGCTGCTCTTTTTTCAGATACTCCTGCAGTGCATAATGATACACGGTTTGCTTTTTCTTCACCTTCTGCCTGTACTGTGCTTTTAATACGGGGTCATTATTTATGCGTTGGGCATAAGCCACCGCCTCTGCAAAACGGCTTCGCTTTTCTTTTTGTAAACTGCTGGGCTTAATACGGCTCATATCCGGGTAGCGGCTTACTACCGTTTTCTTGCCATATTGTTTAAATACAAGTTGTTTGCCTAACTGTCCTTGTAAACCTCGTGTTATAACATTGGAGCGTGATTGTGCCATACAGGTGCTTTTAAAATTGCTTTCTAAGATAAAGAAAAGTCGGCAATCCTTCGTTCATCCTTCGTTCATCCTTCGTTGGTGGGGCTTGCTGCATCTCCTGCCCGGCCATAGCGCAGCTGTAACTGTTCCGCTATTTATCCTTAAGCTTAATAATCCACCACTTGCTCCTCTATCATCTGCGGCAGCTCACGCCACTCATATTGCTGTGTGCGGAGTTGTGGTTCAAAACCGCCTTCACGTATGGCATCCTGTATGCTCTTATATGTAAAACGATGTGGTGCTCCTGCAGCACTCACTACATTTTCTTCCAGCATAATACTGCCAAAATCATTGGCGCCGGCGTGTAAACAAATCTGCGCCGTTTGCTTACCCACAGTGAGCCAGCTGGCCTGTATGTTTTTTACATTGGGCAGCATCATACGGCTGAGTGCTATCATTCGCACATATTCATCAGCCGTGGTTAAATTATGTACACCACGGATTTTTGCCAGCAAGGTATCTACATCCTGAAACGTCCACGGTATAAATGCTAAAAATCCTTTTGCTTCTTCCGGCTTGCGGCTCTGCACTTCACGAATTTTTTCCAGATGCTCAAACCGCTCTCGTATGGTTTCTACATGACCAAACATCATGGTAGCACTGGTAGTAATGTTAAGCTTATGTGCTTCATGCATAATATCCAGCCACTCCTGTGCGCCACACTTGCCCTTGCTGATGAGGCGGCGCACACGGTCAATCAGTATTTCAGCACCGGCGCCGGGCAATGAATCCATGCCGGCTTCTTTCAACGCAGTGAGCACTTCCCGGTGTGTGCTTTTTTCCAGCTTGGTAATATGCGCTACTTCGGGCGGGCCCAGTGCATGCAGCTTTATTGCGGGATATAGTTGTTTGAGTTGTTTAAATAATGTGGTATAAAAGTCCAATCCCAGTTCCGGATGATGACCACCCTGCAATAACAATTGATCGCCGCCCCAGCGTATGGTTTCTTCTATCTTCTTTTTGTACGTATCAATATCAGTAATGTAAGCTTCAGCATGACCGGGCACACGAAAGAAATTGCAAAACTTACAATTAGCAATGCACACATTGGTGGTGTTTACATTGCGATCAATTTGCCAGGTAACTTTTCCGTGCGGCACATGTACTTTACGCATTTCATTGGCCACATACATGAGCTCGGTTAAAGGCGCATGCTCATACAGGTGCATGCCTTCTTCTACAGTTAAGAATTCAAATGCCAGTGCTTTGCTGTAAAGATCATTGAGGTTCATACGTGCTGCGTGAAGAGTCTTTAGTACAAGAGTGCGACGCCACGGCAGCTGCATAGTATTCCGGTTGCCGGCTACATACCCTTCTTTTCTTCTTCTGCAAAAGTACAGCTACCGCCCACATCAGCCACGAAGCGTTTAGGTATATTTTATTGTCATTACTGATGAAATTCAACTACTTTGTAAAATGATGATTAGGGTGCTTGCATTTTTTTGGCTGATAGTTCTTGTAAATACAGCACAGGTACGTGCACAGGAGCCGCCGCCGGCCCGCCTGCTCAGCAGTATTAAATTTGAGCAGCTCACGGGAGGGATTGTTATACTCCACGCCACACTTGATAATTTTGGCGATACACTCAACTTTATTCTGGACACCGGCAGCGGCGGAATTTCGCTGGATACACTTACGGCGCTTTATTATAAACTAAAACTGGAACCCAGTGCTAAAACGGTAAAAGGTATAGGCGGCGTACGCAATCTTCAGTTTTATAATAATGGTACACTGCACTTTAAAGGTCTGGATGTAGAACATCTTGACTTTCATATAAACGACTACCAGATTCTTACTGAAGTATACGGTTTGCGAATTGACGGTATCATTGGTTACAGTTTTTTACGCCGCTACATTGTAAATATTGATTATGACAAACAGGTAATTAATGTATATGCACCCGGCAAATACAAATACAACAGAAACGGAACATTTTTGAATCCTATGTTCACCAGTATTCCGGTTACCCGTCATGAAATAACTGATGAACGTTCTTACCTGAGTAATTTTTATTTTGATACGGGTGCCGGTTTGTGTTTAATGTTTAGTGAGCAGTTTATGAAAGACAGTGTGTTCTTAAACCCCCGGCGTAAAGTGGTGAGTACACAGGTGGAAGGATTGGTTGGAAAAATTTCCATGCGGCTGTCAACCATTAAAAGTATGCAGATTGGTCCCTACAAGTTTAAAAAAGTACCGGTGCATATTTATGATGATTCTGTAAACGTGTTTAATTATCCGTCGCTGGTGGGCTTGCTGGGCAGTGATTTGCTGCGCCGATTTAATATTGTGCTCAACTACCCGGAGCGTACGTTTCATCTTACACCCAATACGCATATTCGTGACCCGTTTGATTACAGCTACACGGGCATGAATTTTTATTTTATTGATGGCAAGGTGCAGATAACGGAAGTACAGCAGGGCTCACCTGCTGAAAAAGCAGGGTTTCAGCCGGGTGATATCATTTTTGGTATTGAAAGTAACTTCAGCAATAATATTTCACAATACAAAGCCATGCTGCAAAACCATGGGGAGCGGCTCAAAATTATTGTATTCAGAAACAGTCAGCCCATGCTGTTTGAATTGAAAGTGGGCAGTATCCTTAAATAAAAATGTAGTGAGTTGTTGGCAGCAGCGCCAAGTTCAGCAGGGTTACATAAAGCAAAAGTATTTGCGTTCCTCTTTGTTAATTCAGGTATTTGTAGCCAAAGTTTCCCGAAATTTGCTGTTCCTCTCAAAGAAAGGATTTTTTCAATGACACAATTTGAACGTTTTGTTTTAAGCAATGGCTTAAAACTGCTCATACACAAAGATGCCAGTACACCTATGGCCGTTGTAAATGTTCTGTATGATGTGGGCGCCCGTGATGAAAAGGAATCACAAACAGGCTTTGCACATTTGTTTGAACATCTCATGTTTGGCGGCAGCATCAATATTCCTGATTATGATGATCCCCTGCAACTGGCCGGTGGTGAAAACAATGCGTATACCACCAATGATTTAACCAACTACTATTGCCAGCTGCCTGCAGAAAATATTGAAACGGCATTTTGGCTGGAAAGTGATCGGATGCTGAGTTTGGCCTTTAGTGAAAAAAGTCTGGACGTGCAGCGCAAAGTGGTGTGTGAAGAATTTAAAGAACACTACATCAACAAACCTTACGGTGATGTGTGGTTTAAAATGCGGGAGATGGCTTATAAAGTGCATCCGTATAAATGGATGACGATAGGTAAAGAGCTCAAACATATTGAAGAAGCCCAACTGCAGGATGTAAAAAATTTCTTCCGCAAGCATTATAATCCATCAAATGCCATACTTGTAGTAGCAGGTAATGTGCATACAGATGAAGTGTTGAAATTGGCGGAAAAATGGTTTGGCTCTATTCCTGCAGGCGAAAAATATATGCGCAGCATTGCACAGGAGCCCCTACAAACTGCTGCAAGACGTATGGAAGTAAAAGCTGATGTGCCCATTGATGCATTTGTAAAAACATGGCACATGAGCAGCCGGTTGGAAAGAGGGTATTATGTGGCAGATCTCATAACAGATATTTTGGGCGGTGGTGCCAGCAGCCGTTTGTTTCAGCGATTGGTAAAAGAGCAGCAATTGTTCAGCAATCTGGATTGCTATCATTTCGGCAGTATTGATGCAGGCCTGCTCACCATTGAAGGAAAACTGGTAAAAGGCGTTTCCATTGAAAAAGCAGAAGCAGCCGTTAATGCAGAGGTGCAAATGCTTACGGAGAACCTTGTGGATGAAAAAGAATTACAAAAGGTGAAGAACAAAACCGAGAGTACTATTTTATTTGAAGATATGAGCGTCATGAGCAGGGCTAACAGTTTGGCGATGTATGAACTGCTGGGTGATGCCCAACTGATGAATGATGAACTGGAAAAATACCAGAGCATTACAGCAGCAGAACTGAGGGAAGAGTGTACAAAAATTTTTGACGAAAGCAACAGCAATACATTGTATTATTTGGCCAAAAATTAATTCTTAACTTTAAGTAATACATAAATTCATGCTTACAGTAAAAAAAATTCAGGAAAAAGTAACCTCTGTTCCTAAAAACTATTCTTCTGAAAAGCTTTTAAACGAACTCATGTTAATGTATAAAATTGAAACGGGTTTAAAAGATATCGCAGAGGGTCGGGAAAAAGACTGGGAAGTATTTAAAAAAGAAATCCGGGGATGGTCAAAATCAAAATAAGCAGGCAGGCTCAAAAAGATATGTGGCGCATATACAACTATGTTTCCGAAGATTCTGTTCAAAATGCTGAGATGCTTATGGAAAAGTTTATTTCCAAAATTGATTCTCTGGCAAAATATCCGGAGAGGGGTAAAATAGTAAAAGAAATTTCAAACCCTTTAATAAAAGAAATTCTGGTTTACAAATTCAGAATTATTTACAGGCTGTATTCAAAAACAGTGCGAATCATTACTATACATCATTCTTCACGTTTGATGATTAACAATCCATTTATAAGATATTATTTGAAATAACTGAACATGAGCGTAGCAGCACAACAACTCAACAGAAAAAAAGCACCTTTAATCAAAGATGCCACGGAGTTTGATTTAAAACTGAAGCAAACTCAAAAATTTGTTTTAGATAACGGAGTAGAAGTATATGCCGTTAATGCCGGCACACAGGAAGTGATGAGTGTAGAGCTGGTGTTTTTTGCAGGCAACTGGTATGAGCAGCAAAACAATATTGCAGCAGCAACTAATTTTTTATTGAAGAACGGCACCAAAAGTAAAACAGCATTTCAAATCAATGAGCACTTTGATTATTACGGTTCGCATTTAAGCAGAGGTTGTTATAACGAAACAGCCAATATTGTGTTGCACTGCATCAATCGTCATCTGGGTACCCACCTGCCGGTGATAGCCGAGTTGATTACAGATGCTTTGTATCCGCAACAGGAACTGGATATTTACAGACAGAATGCCAAGCAACGACTAAGTGTAAACTTAAAAAAGTGTGATTTTGTTGCCGGCAGATTGATTGATGAATATGTATTTGGTAAGAATCATCCGTATGGTGTGTACAGCAATGCAGCTGATTATGATGCATTAACTACTGAGCAGCTTCTTGCTTATTACAAAGAATATTATACCCACGGACGTTGTGTAATTTTTGCAGGTGGTTTATTGCCTTCTGATTTTGAACAGCAGTTGAATGCCACCATTGGTCAACTTCCACTCAACCAAAATCATTCAAAAGAAATCATTCACCCCCTCACACCAGCAGCTGAAAAGAAATACAGAATCATCAATGATGAAAAAGGGGTGCAGGGTGCTATTCGTTTGGCACAGCCATTCCCTAACCGTCATCATCCGGATTTTCAAAAAGTACAGGTGTTGAATACGTTGTTCGGCGGGTTTTTTGGTTCACGGCTCATGAGTAATATCCGTGAAGACAAAGGCTATACCTACGGTATTCATTCGTATGTGCTCAATCATATATCCACTACTGCATGGATGATAAGTACCGAAGCTGGTAGAGATGTGTGTGAAGCTACCATTCATGAAGTGTATCATGAAATGGAAGTGCTGCGCAATGAATTGGTAGATGAAGAAGAATTACAACTGGTGAAGAATTATTTAATAGGCACCATACTGGGCGATTTGGATGGACCATTTCATATCATTGGCCGCTGGAAAAATTTAATCCTCAACGGTCTGGATGAAAATTATTTTTATAACTCAGTAAATACGATCAAAACCATTGGTGCAGAAGAATTAAAAGAGCTGGCCAATAAGTATTTACAGCCGGAAAAGTTTTATGAGCTGGTGGTGGTGTAATCCTGCCTTTGGTCAGTAGAATAATTTTTGTTACTTAGTTTCCTAAACAGCAAGCATGTTTGAGTTTTTGAAAAAGATAATTCAGTATTTCAACACGCATGACATCCCCTATATGCTGTCAGGAAGTATGGCTATGAGTGTTTATACACTGCCCAGAGCTACCCGTGATTTCGATTTTGTAGTTCATTTACAGCCCAAGGATATAGAGAGTTTTGTTGCGCATTTTTCAGGAGAATATTATTGTGATCGTGATGCCGTTACAGAAGCGGTAAATCATCTGTCAATGTTCAATGTCATTGATCATGCGTCAGGATTTAAAGCTGATTTTGTGATTTTGAAAAATGACGAGTACAGGAGAAATGAGTTTTTAAGACGGCAAAAAGTTAAAATGGCGGAAATGGAAGTGTTTGTAGTTTCTCAGGAAGACTTACTCATTTCAAAACTTTTATGGATTCAGGAATTTCAAAGCGGTATTCAACAGGATGATATTATTCAACTTTGGGAAACAAATACAATTGATAAAAAATATATAGCAAGCTGGGTTCAGGCGCTTCAATTAAATACCTTTAATCTCTTAAAATGAACGATACGCCCAAACATATTAAGCAGCTTCAATTGAAAATCTGGTTATCAAAGTCCCCGGGCGAACGATTAATGCAGGCACTTAAGGACAATGAGATGCTATTTCGTATATGGAAAAAAGCAAAAGACGAGAGGGAGGGGAAGATGAAAGAAAAAGGAAAGTAACCAAGACCTGACAGGTTGAGCACCATCAAACTGTTATATTTCAATTAAGCTTTATATGTTTCAGTAACAAACCTGTCAGCGTCGAATAAACTGAACGACTCACCTTAACCAGTTAGGTCCCAATCAAGTACTATTCAAGACTTAATCTTTGAATGACGCCCTCATCCGCCGACTGAATCTCATGGTATTTCAACAGCAACTCTTTACTTCCGAATAAATTCATAAAAAATTCCTTGCTCATTAGGGTTGGTTTATCAGAATAATAAGCCTGATATGACGAATATTTCCACAACTGCCAATCTTTTGTATAGCCATGATGCAATGGATTTCGATGTATATACCATAAGCACCATGTTAAATAATTCTCTTCTGTAATATGTTTTCGTTTAAAAGGTGTCATGAACAAACTGCCCTTTCTTACTGTTCTGAGGTTTTTCCATTTAACATATGCATTTGCAGCATGTGACATCTGTTTTGAAAAAACTTCTGCATCAGTGGTTTGGTGCACTTTAATCAGAAGATGATAATGATTGGGTAGTAAACAAAATGCATGTATTTCACAAACAGGTAACAGGTATTTTTTAATTAGTTCCAGCCAATGAGTATAATCGGCATCGGTTTCAAATAACAATTCATTTCCAACCGCTCTGTTATAAATATGAAACAATTCGCCAGGTATAATTGCTTGCTGGTTATTTGAGTTCATTTAAGTGATTTGTTATGAAAGCACAGAATCTCACAGCTATTTATTCTTAATAAACCAGCAGACCTGACAGGTTGAGCCAAACATTATCTATGACTTCACTTATTAAGTTTCACTAAGTTCATAACCTGTCAGTGTCAAATAAAATTTCGTTTATCTATAGCAGACTCTGACAGGTTTGTTGTTGAATGAAGTAGTATCTGATTAAAATAGTAAAGGTTGAACATACTCAACCTGTCAGGTCTTGGCAGTTCCTTCCTCTTCCGGCCTTGTTACCTGTACACTTAAATCAAAGGGAACTTTCATTTGAAAGCCTACATGTTCGTCAAGTGAATCATCCAGTGTATCAATGCCGTAGCGAATCTTCTTTGTATCGTCATACACGAGGGTGCCAAATAATCTGTCCCAAATGGAAAAGCTGTTGGCAAAGTTCATATCTGTCCATGGGCGTTTGTAATGATGATGAAACTTATGCATATCGGGCGACACAAATACCAAACCAATAGTTCTGTCGAGCCACTTCGGTAATTGAATATTGGCATGATTAAAATAGGTGAAGAGTGCCTGAAAACTACGGTGCATAAAATACAAACCAACAGGCACACCCATTAACACTATTCCAATTATGGTAAAGCTTTCACGAATAATCCACTCACCCGGATGATGACGGGTACCCGTGCTCACATCCACATGCGTATCACTGTGGTGTACTACATGAAAACGCCACAGCGGTTTTACTTTGTGCATCAGATAATGCGGAATGTATTGTGCAAATAAATCCATAATGAACAGGGTAAAAAGAAGTTGTGCCCATAACGGCATTTGTACCAGGTTCATGAAACCAATTTCATGTTCAGCAACCCATTTACTCACACCCACAGTAAGAACACCAAGCAGAATATTTACAATAAACGAAGTGCCTAAAAAAACAAGGTTAATACCTGTGTGCCGCAGTTTATTATATTTTTTGTCAAACGTAAACATAGGAATGACATACTCCAGCAACCAAAAAAAGATGAGCGGCGCCAGTACAGTAAACAAACGCTGCATGGTGTTGATGTTGTTCCAGAAATCCAGAAAGCGTTCCAGCATAAAGCAATCATTTTAAAAAGGAAAGTTACGGAGAAGGAGCCTGACAGCGGTTATGCTGTTGAATCTTCTTTTTCTGGCGGGGCATCAAACTCACATCCGCAATCAAAACAATGAAATACTTTGTGCGGCGCCATGGCAAAATCACCCAGTACAAAAGTGGTAATTGCACTAATCCAGTTACCGGCCCTGCGATTGGAAACAATGAATTCCACATTCAACGAGTTGCAGTTGGGGCAGGGGCTAGCTTTATGTTCTTTATTTTTCATGATGCGCAGCAGGTCGGTAGCACGTTCCAGTTGTGATTCATGCACCATCAGCTTGATGCCGCCAATGGCATTGGTAAGAATGGGATCGATGGTGACTGTATTTTCATCTTTGAGCCAGCAGTTGATGCCCTCTTCTTCCAGATGCATCTGGCAGAGATGGGCATCAATATAATTGGTAAAAGTGGTGAGGGGCTGATAACTCATATTATTAAAATTAAAAAGTCCCGCTTGTATTGCAGGACTTCCTCTACTGTTTTTTCTTTCATGTTTACTGATTCAGCATCAACGGCATTACCAGCATCAGTACATCTTCACCTTCATTCTGCTCTGTTGGTTTAATTAAGCCGGCTTTGGTAGCAGTACTCAATTCCATCTTTACCTCATCTGTTTCTACTGCGCCCAGCATTTCCACTAAAAATTTAGCATTGAATGCAATTTGCATATCCTCACCATCATAAGAACATTTCATACGCTCGTTACCTTCAAAACTAAAGTCCACATCCTGTGCTGCCATTTGCAACTCACTGCCGCTGATGCTTAATACCACCTGGTTAGTGCTCTTGTTACTAAATACGCTCACTCGACGAAGTGCGCCCTGAAAATCATTGCGGCCCACCACCATACTGTAAGGATTATCAGCCGGTATCACCACTTTATAATCCGGGAAGCGTGCATCAATGAGGCGGCACACCAGCTCTGTTGTACCATGTACTACAAATAAATGATTGCTGTTATAGGAGAGTGTAATCTCATCCATATTATCAGGCAACGCCGTTTTTAATAAGTTCAATGGTTTTTTAGGCACAATAAAGTTTTCTGCTTTGGGGCAGCTCACATCCGTACGTTTGTAACGCACCAAACGATGTGCATCTGTGGCAACAAAGGTTAAACCCTTTTTATCCAGCTCAAAATACACACCCGTCATGGCCGGCCGCAAATCATCATTGCTCACTGCAAATAAGGTTTTGTTGATGGCGTGTACCAATACACTTGATGTGGTGGTAAAACTTGTAGCATCATCAGCCACAGGCTCTTTCGGAAAGTTATCCGGATTTTCACCCATCACTTTATACTTTCCACTATCGCTGGTAATTTCAATACCAAAGTTTTTATCAATGTTAAACGTAAGCGGTTGATCCGGCAGGTTTTTTAATGTATCCATCAGAATACGTGCAGGAATACACACACGGCCACTGTCCTTTGCTTCAATATCCATGTGAATCTTCATCACCGTTTCCAAATCAGTAGCTACAACGGTGAGTTTGTTCTTATTGATTTCAAACAGAAAATCTTCCAGTATTGGAAGCACGGTATTGGCATTAATAACACCATTAATCTGCTGCAGTTGTTTGAGTAAGGCTGATGAGGAAACGATAAACTTCATGGTTCAGTAAAAATTTTCGTTGGAAGATAAAAAAAAACGGCTTCTGACCCGTGCAAGATAAGGGTTAAATTATCAACCTCCTCAAAGCACGGCAATGAAAATGCCGTACATTCGACCCTCATAAATTTTTAGTATGCTGGATAAGCTGTTTGGCTGGGGAAAAAAGAAAGAAACACCGGTGCCTGCTGCGCCTCACATCCGTTTTGGACGTTACAGCGATAACAATAAAACCGTTGAAAAAACCCGCCGCTGGACCGATGCTGATAACCTGTTTAAAGACAAAAAATACCACGAGAGCATCCTCAGCTTTTTTGATTACCTGCGGGATGATGCACTTCAGAATGTAACGGCTGTAAAAAGAGGCGATGATATTGAATTTGAATTGTACCAGGGCAGCAAAGTTGTTCGTGGCCGCTGCAATGCTTCATCTTTAACCGCAGAAGTATCGCTGGCAGCTATGAAACAAACCTCAGTACCTGTAATGCGCCGCTTGCTGGAGCAGAACTTTAATTTATACTACAGCAGGTATGCTTTGAAAAACGACACCCTCTGCATGCGTTTTGACTCAGATATTCAAAGTGCTAACCCCAATAAATTATACTACTCATTAAAAGAGCTGGCAACCAGGGCAGATAAACAGGACGATTTACTGGTGCAGGATTTTGCGGCGCTGCTGCCGGTTGATACGGCACATATTGAGCTCATACCGGAAACAGAAAAAGAAATTAAATACAAATACCTGCAGCAATGGATTAACGAAACTCTTCAGTTAATAGAACCGCTGGATGCAGAAAAGCTGAGCGGCGGTATTGCTCATCTTCTGCTTAATCTGGCATACCGTATTGATTATTTAATTGTACCGGAGGGAAGATTGCTGTATGACCTGGAAGATATTGTGGCTAATTATTTTGCGAAAGATGATAAGCCGGTTCCTGAAAAAAACAAAGCTATGCTCACGGCATTTAAGCAAATAGCCGCAAAAACAAAAGAGGAAGTATTTCCCTATCTCTTTCGCAGCAGGCACACCTTTGCCATAACAATACCACAAACACAAAAAACAATTGCTGATACCATTTATAATGCCAATCAAAATATGATTTGGTACAGAGATAATGCACATCCGCAGATTGCACAGCAGGTAAGTGAGTACGGCCTGGCTTACTGTCAATACAACTTTAGCCTGCCCAAACCCATCACCGAGCTTTATCATCTCTTAATGCGCATACGTTACAGCAATTTTTTCAGGGAGCTGGGTTATACAGAAGAATTGTACAACAGCGGCACACAGATGTTTTATAAAGAACAGATAGAGACGCTCATAAAAGCCATTGTTGAAAGCTGGAAAAATAAATTTCCCCAAATCAATTTCAAAACAGAAAACTTAAAATACGATTCACTGTTGAGTTTTACTCATTCTTTTACCGCTGAAGTGGAGTTTGTTAATACTGAAGCCAGATAGTTATGACCAATAAAGAGATTATAGAACAATACCAGGATGCCATTATACAAATTGCCACACAAAGCGGCACAGGCACAGGATTTTATTTGCAGCAATATGATTTGATTGTTACCAACAATCATGTGATTGACGGCAATGCAGAAGTAACTATTGCCGGTAAGCAGTTTGAAAAAACAATGAGCCGTGTATGGTATACTGATAAAAAACATGATTTGGCCTTTTTGCAACCACCGGCACAAACACAACTCAAAACCATTACCCTCGGTAATTATACACAGTTAAAAGATGGCGATGCCGTTATTGCCATTGGTCATCCGTTTGGGTTAAACTACACGGCTACACAAGGGGTGGTTTCAAAAGCCGACCGTGTGCGTGAAGGATTAAAATATATACAGATTGATGCAGCCATCAACCCCGGTAACAGCGGTGGCCCTTTGGTAAATATGAAAGGTGAGGTAATTGGCGTAAACACGTTTATCATTCGTGGTGGAGATAATTTAGGTTTTGCTTTACCTGAAAGTTATTTACGTACCGCATTGGATATTTATTTGCCGCACAAAGGAGCTGCTTCCACAAGGTGCAGCAGCTGTGAGTTTTTGGTATTGCATGATAATATTGATAATAAAAAATATTGCCCCGCCTGTGGAAGCGAAGTGCAACTGCCGGAGTTGCCCAAAGAAGAATATGAACCTGTAGGCGCTGCCAAAACCATTGAAACTATTTTAAAACAACTGGGCAAAGATGTGCGCCTGGCACGTGAAGGCGTAAATGTGTGGAGTGTTAAAGAAGGCAGCGCTAAAATTGTAATTCGTTACAACCCCGATAACTATTTTGTAGCGGCTGATGCTTATTTGTGTTTACTGCCCAGAGAAATTTCATTTATAAAACCCCTCTATGAGTTTTTGCTTCGGGAAAACTATAACAGCAACGGACTGGTGCTGAGCTGTGCCAAAGAAAATATAATTCTCAGTATGATTGTGTATGATCTGGATCTTACACCCGAAGCAGGAGTTAACAGTTTTAAACACTTATTTCAAAAAGCAGATGCATATGATGATTTGCTCAAGCATGAGTATAAATGCATGGAACGGGTGGAGGAGTGATTATTTATTTGCTTCCATCACTTCTGCCAACTCATCTTTTGTTAAGCCGCTGCCGGCTAAAACAGAAAGTATAAATTCTGTTTTACGCTTATTGTATATTTCTCTTGTCATTGCTGTTTCAGTAATCAATTCTCTTTTTAATTGATTATAAATTTGAGCAAGTTGCTCATTGTTGAGTAATGCATCCCGAAACAGCAAATGATTTTTTAATGCTAGGCTGTTTGATAAACACACATACAGGTGATGTGTCATCCATTTCCTGCCGGCAGTTGTTAGAGGAACAAGCAAGGTTGTTTGTTTAAAAGCAAAACGACCCATTATTCCCAGTTCTCCTTTAGAACTATAACCTGCCGCATCCAGTCTGTTTGAAATTTCAGGAAGTGCTTCTTTTTGTTCGGGAATAATATCAATATCCAGGATAGGTTTTGCAATAATGCCGGGAATGGCTGTGCTACCCACATGCTCAATTGTTGAAGGAATGCCTTTTAGTAATTCAGAGAAAACCTGCCGGAGTTGTTCAAATTCAATTTTCCACTTCGGATTGTATGTTTCAAGCTGTAACAACATTTAATGTTTGCTTTCACCAAACGTAAGCAAATTATGATCAGGGTCCAGCAATGAAAATTCTTTTTGTCCCCATGGCTTTACCTCCAGTGGCCCGTTAGGATGTATGGTAACTTCATTTTTGATCAATGTGTGATACAGTTCGTCAATAGCATTGGTGCGTACATACACCTGCCCGTAATTCTCCAATGGATTCAATTCTTTAAACAGAAAGAAATGAAGTTCTACATTATCTTTTGCCAACATTAAGTAGGCCTCATAATCAGTTTGGCCAATATCCTGAAACCCCAACCGATCAATGTAATAATGACGTGTTATTTTTTTATCACGCATGGGCAGTTTGGGATGTATGGATTTAAGCATTATTCTTTTGTTGTTGTTATCAAATGTACACCAGCCCACACAATCCAGGCCACCAATCCAAACACAAACACACGAAACCCATACAGATTTACAAATACAAACCCGGAAACCAGCAATAATAATGCTGTAAGTACCAGCCCTATTCCAAAATAGCCAAGCCATGCCGGTAAGGTTTTTGTTTTCACTGTTTCAATACTCCATAACAGTACACCCAAGCACAGCAGACCGATTAGAATATAATCAAATGCATGATTGAGCGACATACCGTATTTCAGGAATGGTTTCAGTGTTTCAATCATAGCAGCATCCGCATCAGCAAAACGAGTTATAAAAACAGGCAATGCCAATCCATTTATAGCTGCTGCCAGCATTCCGGCAATCAAAGCAAACAGTACAAATGCCATTGCCAGTTGTGATAGTAATTTTTCCTTGCCTACTACCGTGTACAGGCCTTTAAAGCCAACATAACAAACGGGCATTGCAGCAATGGCAATAGCATGACTGATGACAATCATCCTTGTTGCACTCAGTAACTGTTCAAAACTTCCGCCTGCAGGGTGCAGTACCATTGTTACTGTTAAAAGAAAGGAACCTGTAAGCAGCGCTACACCTGTTTTTGCTGATGCATTCATCTTGTAAAGGATTGTTCAGCAAACTTAATAATCCGGCTTAGCCATAAACTTGATTCTGATCAAGAAATAATTTTGCGGCGCACACGGCTGAGTGTTTCTGGCGTAATGCCCAGAAAAGATGCAATTGTTTTTGCCGGAAACAGTTGAATGTATTGTGGTTTTTGCCGGAGTAGTAATTCATATTTTTCTTCGGGCGAAAGACGGTTATTTTGAAATACGAGGTTGGCATGCCCTGCTTCCATTAATTTGCCAAGCTGGAAAAAAGCAGGCGATGTTTGTATGAGCTCATGTAAATCGCTCAGCGAAAAATAAAACAATTCACTGTCTTCAGTAACAGAAAGATGAAATGATGAAGGTTTTTGAGAAGTGAAACTTTTGATTTCCAGCATCCATTCATGTTGCGCAAAGAGATTAATTATATGTTCATCATTATCCGTAAGCCTGGCGGCGCCTTTATTTATAAAATAAACGGTAGTACAAACCTGCCCGCTTTTTAATAGTACATCATTTTTGAGTGCCGTTTGTACGTGAAGCTTTGCCTTAAGCATTTCCAAATGCTCTTGTGAAAGATGTACATATTGCTGCAAAGCGGTTTCTAAATTCCTGAACATATTATGACATCAAATGTAACCTCACCTTGTAAATATCCGCTACTTTTGCACCGCAAAATTTACAGCATGAAACTTTCATATCTCTCCGAAACTTTAGTGGGTTCAGAAATTGTAAAACTGGGCAATCAGATTAAAGAACGCATCCGTAATGGAGAGCGTATTTATAATTTTACGATAGGTGATTTTGACAGCAGTGTATTTCCTATTCCTGCAGCATTGGAAAAAGAGATTATTGATGCATACAATCATCGCTATACTACTTATCCTGCGGCAGAAGGTATACTGGAATTACGCAAAAGTGTTTCAGCTTTTATTAAAGAGCGTGAAGGATTAGACTATGGCGTACATGAAATACAAATTGCAAGTGGCGGTCGTCCGTTAATATATTCCGTGTTTCGTGCTATTGTGGATAAAGGCGATAAGGTGATTTATGCAGTGCCCAGCTGGAACAACAACCACTATGTGCATTTTAACGATGCGCAGCATATTGTAGTAGAAGCTACGCCTGAAAATAATTTTATGCCACGGGCTGAGGATTTGAAACCGCTTTTAAAAGGTGCTTCCCTGCTTTGCCTCTGTACACCGCAAAATCCTACGGGCACCATGCTCACCAGAGAAGAGCTTGAAAAAATTTGTGATTTGATTTTGGAAGAAAACAAAACAAGGCAGCCGCATGAAAAGAAATTATTCCTCATGTTCGATCAAATGTACTGGACACTCACTTTCGGCGAAAATAAACATTACAATCCTGTTACTCTTCGTCCTGAAATGAAAGAAGTTACTGTGTTTATTGACGGCATCAGCAAAGTATTTGCCGCTACAGGAGTACGTGTAGGCTGGGCATTGGGACCTGAATTGATTATTTCAAAAGTAAAAGCCATTCTTTCACACGTAGGTGCATGGGCACCCATGGCCGAGCAGGTGGCTACTGCAAAATATTTATTGCAAAAAGAGGCGATTGATAACTATCTCGTTCATTTTAAAGAGGAAATCAGTTATCGCCTAATTGAAATTGCCAAAGGGTTTCATCAATTAAAGAGCGAAGGTTTTACTGTTGATGTGGTAGAACCGCAGGGTGCTATTTATCTTACCATTAAAATCGATGTGGCCGGATCCAAAAAAGCGGATGGCACCTTATTAGAAACACAGGCTGATGTAACACAGTATTTACTGGATGAAGCCAAGCTTGCTATTGTTCCTTTTTATGCATTTGGTGCGGCAAAACATTCTCCGTGGTACCGCTTAAGTGTGGGTACCTGCCGTAAAGAAGAGATTCCTGAGTTTTTAGGAAAGCTGAAAGAGGCGTTAAAGAAGTTAAAGAAGTTGAGCCGTTAGGGCATAAATGATAAAAAATAAATTTACACATCCGGCTAAGCGTATCAGCAATGAACATTGAACTCATCCGTGATTATTGTTTAAGCAAACCAAACGCAGAAGAAACGCAGCCGTTTGGTCCTGATGTACTCGTGTTCAAAGTTCATAACAAAGCCTTTCTTTTATTACCATTGAATACAGAAGATCTTCGTTTCAACGTAAAATGCAATCCGGAGCTTGCATTGGAACTTCGTGAACAATACAGCTCCGTGTTACCCGGCTTTCACATGAATAAAAAGCACTGGAATACCATCATTGTTGATGGCAGTATTCCTGCCAAACACATCAAAGAATGGATTGATCATTCCTATGAACTGATAGCAAAGCCTATTAAAAAACGATGAGCTGCTAATTTAGATGCTGCTCTATCAGCTGCTGAAGTTGTTTTGCCGGAACCACTCCCGACTGACGCCATACAATCTTTCCTTTTTTAAACAATATAAGCGTAGGTACACCCTGAATGCCATACTGAGTTGCAACATTCGGATTTTTATCTACATCAATTTTTAAAATCGTAGCAGCATCTCCAACAGATGATTTGAGATCCTGTAAAATAGGTTTCATCATTTTACAGGGACCGCACCATTCAGCAAAAAAATCAACCAATGTGGGTTTTTGACTATTGATGATTTCGGAAAAAGCGGATGCCATGAGCGAATGTTTATGCAAAGGTTATAAAAAATGAGCTGCGGGATTGTGACAAATGTCATAGAAAACAGAATCAGATCTGTTATTCTCTTTGTATTTCAATTATTAGGGATGAATCAGTACTTTTTGTATTTTTTCTTTCAATACAGGAAGGTCTTCAATAATTACCTGCCAAACCAATTCCGCATCAATTCCAAAGTATTCATGAACAAGAATATTCCGCATACCTGTTATCTTTCCCCATTCAATCTCAGAAAACTGTTCTTTGGTTTGTTTCGTAATAATATTTGCGGCTTCCCCAATTATTTCAACCTGCTTTACAGAAGCAAAACGCATCATGGAATTTGCAAGAAATTCTTCCAGCGTAACATTTTTTGTGTAAGTTTCAATCTCTGAAATGGCATCTAAAATATGTTGAAGGCGTTGCTTATCTCCCAACTTTTCTTTCATAAATAAGTTGCTTTTCTTTTTCAATAAAAGGGAGAATATATTTTGACACAGCTTTAGAGGAAACAAGGTCAACTTTCCTTTTTAACTTTTTTTCCAGCCCTTCTTTCATCGTTACAAAACCAAGACCTATGTGTTGGGAGTAATCAAGGTCAACAAGAATATCAATATCACTTGATGTTTCTGCTTCATTGCGAACATAAGAACCAAATAGAAAAGCTTTCAATACAGGCTGCGTACTGAAGTATTCACTGATAACTTGTATTTCCTTAGAAGTTAATTGCACAATCAAATTTAATTCAATTCTTTTGATTCAGGTAATCTCTCTGATTTCATATCTTTCTTAACTTGCCTTCATGCATATCCAAAGCAAACTGCCCCATGTAGGCACTACTATTTTTACAGTAATGAGCGCACTGGCTGCTGAACATAAAGCCATCAATCTGGGTCAGGGTTTTCCAGATTATCCCATGAATGAAGAACTTATTGCTAAAGTAAATGAAGCGATGCGCCGAGGTAACAATCAATATGCTCCCATGCCCGGCTTACCTGCTTTAAGAGAAAGCCTGGCAGAAAAAGCGTCCTTTCTGTATAACGCAACGATCAACCCCGATACAGAAATAACCATTACTCCCGGTGGTACCTATGCTATTTACACCGCACTCACCACCATCTTACAAAAAGAAGATGAGGTGATTGTGTTTGAACCGGCATACGACAGTTATATTCCCAATATTGAAATCAATGGTGCAAAGGCCGTGCCCCTGCCTTTAACCTATCCTGATTATAAAATTGATTGGGAACTGGTGAAGCAAACCATCAATGTAAAAACGAAAGCTATCATCATCAACTCGCCGCACAATCCCACGGGCAGCGTAATTGATAAACAGGATATTGAAGAATTAAAAATCATTACTGCGGGTACAAACATCTTTATCATAAGTGATGAAGTGTATGAGCACCTCATCTTTGATGAATTGCAGCATGAAAGTATACTCAGGTATCCTGAGCTTTTAGAGCGGAGTTTTGTTTGTTTCTCCTTTGGCAAAACCTATCACTGCACGGGATGGAAGCTGGGCTATTGCATAGCGCCGGCTGCATTAATGAAAGAGTACAGAAAAGTACATCAGTTCAATTGCTTTACCTGTTTTACGCCGGCACAGGTGGCGCTGGCTGAATATGTAAAAGATAAAGATGCGTATTTATCATTACCCCGTTTTATGCAGCAAAAACGTGATTACTTTATTGAGCTGATGAAGAATACCAAGTTTGATTTGCTCACCACACACGGCAGTTACTTTGTATGCGCCAGTTATGGACGCATCAGTGATGAGGGTGATAAAGAACTTGCCATACGATTAACGAAAGAAGCAGGTGTGGCTACTATTCCTGTATCAGCCTTTTATCATGACGGTAAAGATGATAAAGTGGTGCGGTTTTGTTTCAGTAAGAAAAACAGAACATTGCAACAGGCTGTAGAACGGTTGATGAAGATGTAAGACTTACATCAAACTAAACCTTTTCTATTATTTTCTCTTACTCTTTTTGTATTTAGAGTATACAACCTCCTCCATTGTTTTACCTTTTACTTTACTCTCAGCCCAGCTTATTAAATCCATATATGCAAAGGCTCTGGTTTCATGGCGGTTGTTTTCAAGATGTATGATTTCATCCAGTAGCTTATTCAATGCCTTTTTAATCTTTTCCGGATTCTTTTCATCAAAACTATTCTTCAAAAATTTCAGTAATGCCTCTTCTGCTTTGGTAAAGTTTTTCATCTTTTCCATAAAGCGTTGTACACTTTTGCTTAATGAATCGAGGATGTCATAATTACCCAGTTCATAATGACTGAGCAGGTGAACCAGGCGGGCATAACACTGTAAGTCAATACGTAGGTCCATTGGTCCGTTCATAATGCGGTGTACATAATCAATGGCTTTATCATAGTTGCCGCTGCCAAAGTAGAGCAAGGCAATTTTATAGTTGAACACCAAAATGCGGTGTGGATCTACAAACAAACTATATTCATTCAGCTTCTCTTCAATTTCAGGAACCAGAGTTAAGCCTTCTTTAAAAGTGCCTTTCATTAAATGGCCGTTAATGCGTGCTGTGTTGATATAGATAGAGGTGTGAATGCGAAAGTTGTCATTCTTTCTTGCTTCAGCCGTGGCTTCATATGCTTCAAACTCTGCCAGCACTTCATCGTGTGCTTTAAAATTGCGCAGATCAAAATGTGAGTTCAACAGGGCCTGCATACCTTTGATATAATGGCCCGTTTCTATAGCTGTTAAATGCGGGTGTGTGCGGTAAAGGTTCACCCATTTTTGGGCATAACGATAGTACATTAAAAAATCCTGACGAATAAAGGCATACCAGCAATAACTCTGATAATAGTACAACGCTTCATAAAAGCCGTTGAGCTTGCTGATGTCTTTTGGCAGGTTGTGTTTAAAATATTCTTTAATGTCTTTCTCATCTTCTTCATCACGGGAATGCCCGTGAATTACATACCATCGGTATAACAGCAAAGCAAGGTTGCTCAATTTTGTAACACGGTCTATATGGCTGCTCACCTGCAGTGCCTCATCCGTCATTGCCTGAGTTTTATCGGTGCTGCTTCGGGTAATATGGAGTATTTCAATTTTTTTCTCCAGTGAAATTAACTGTACAAGTGTATTAAACTTTTGATTGGCTCTTGCCTGTTCTTTTGCCTTTTCAATAATACGCAGCGCCTGTTGTTTCAATCCTTTGTTGTAGAGAATGCGGGCATGGTCCAGGTGCTCACTTAACTGCAGGTCTACATTATCAGTAGTTTTCAGCAGTCGTAACGCTGCCAGCAGTTCATTGTAGAGATGTGTTTTGAGATTGGCCAGTTTGGTTTTGCTGTTATCGCTAATTTTTTTGAGCAGCACTTCTTCATCGTACTCCTGCATCTTATCCAGCGCATCATAGAGCTGCACTACCTTAAGGTCTTCTTTGCCGCTGCTGCGTTTTATATAAAGTTTAAAATGCCTCTTCTCGGCTTTTTCAAGCGAGTGTACAAGGTGAAAAAGTGCATCTGTAAAACGGTTGGCCATAAAAAAAATTTGTGCTCAAATCCTTTGCAGGCAAGGGTTTTAATGAAGATAAAACCGTTTGCCATCATAAAAACGGGTGGTTTTTGGTTTTTGTAACATACACGCCGATTTTACTTTTACAGCAGATTTGAGGATGAGTAATTTAATGGCAGGCAATCGTTAAGGCAAGAATCAGTTACGGCCTCGAATCTAAAACACGAATTTACAGAACTATTTTTTTATATGGCAAGCAATCGTTACGGTCGGCTGTTTCTACAGCGGGCCGTTTTTTTTTGCTGTAATGCCAAAAGCCCCAAAGAGAAGAGATAAAGAAGGCGTTTATCCTTTTGCCGGATACTTTATTTTCATACCCTCGTATACTGTTTTATGCTCCATGTGTGTTTATCTCAGATTTGTACGAAGCTGCCTGTGTGGAAGACAAATTGTTTTAATGTTTGGTAAATGTGTGTTGCCGCCGGGAGCATGGCTCTGCTTTACTTTTTATTTACAACCTTAGTACCTTACAAAGAGTGTACTTAATATGCATCAACTTCGGATTCTGTATGTGAACCCTTCAGTTACAGCACAGGTTTTGTTTCTAACGTTTAAGTGCATGGAATGGTATCCCGTAGAACCATTATTTCAAATTATCCATTCTCTTACTTCTGTAACATGTTGTCTTTGTTTTATAATCATTTTCCGATTTCACGCAATTTGCTCACTGCTGCGTTGTGCTGATGCAGTAACGAATGAATTATAAAACCAGTTGTTGCGTTCTGACATTTGGAGAAAGATTTAATTATTGAATTGATTTATGGTATTGTAATACTCACCGGAACTAACAATATTCAAATAAGTAAACAAGCGTTAAAATAGTGTTGATATTATGGAAGAGCAGTATAAAGATGCCGGCTTTCTGAAGCATCTTTTTTGTTCATCTCCTGCTATCCATTTACTTTTAAGGCTCTGTTATGATACGTATAATTTCAAAAGCAATAAACTATTTGCTGGGTGGTGTGCTCCGTAAAAACAAAGTGGCACTTACCGGTTCGCTTGATTATTTATACCGGAAAAGAACAATTGACAATAATTATTTTGATTACATACGTCTTGCCACATTAGAATTGGTAAGTTATGAAATAGAGCAAAAGCAATTACAGGGAGCAGTTGCAGAGTTGGGTGTATATAAAGGTAAGTTTGCACGCTATATCAATCAGTATTTTTCCAAAAGAACCTTTTATTTATTTGACACATTTGAAGGCTTTGATAAGCGTGATGTGGCAGATGAAACAAGTAAAGGTTTTTCAAAAGGTGATCAGGATTTTTCCGATACTTCAGCCGAAGCTGTACTGCAACGCATGCCTTTTCCGCAGCAATGCAAGATTCGTAAAGGCTTTTTTCCTCAAACAGCTGAAGGGTTGGATGAGCAATTTGTATTTGTAAGTTTGGATACAGATTTATATGAACCCATTTATGCAGGTCTTGTTTACTTCTATCCCCGATTGGTGAGTGGTGGTTATATTTTTGTTCATGATTATAACAATGACAATTATAAAGGTGCTGCCGAAGCGGTTAACAGATTCTGTAAAGAACATAATACAGGCTTTGTACCGATACCGGACTCAGGCGGCACGGTGGTAATAACAAAATAAGATACCTTATGCTAACGTTTTTAAAAACAAATTCTTCGCACCCTCATTTTATTGAATTGGTCAGGTTGCTGGATGCAGACCTTGCTGAACGAGATGGAGCAGATCATTCCTTTTATGCACAATTCAATAAGATAAATATGATTCAACATGTAATTATGGCTTATGAAAGTGATGTGCCGGTAGCCTGTGGAGCATTTAAGTTTTTTGAAGAGGCCTGTGTTGAAATCAAACGTATGTATGTAGTACCACAGTATCGTAATAAAGGCATTGCGGCTGCGGTATTGAATGAGTTGGAATTATGGGCAAAAGAAGAAGGTTATACCTCAACTGTTTTAGAAACCGGTATGAAACAACCCGAAGCCATCCGATTATATGAAAAAAGCGGATATCATCGAATTCCCTATTATGGACAATATGCAGGCGTGGAAAATAGTGTGTGCATGAAAAAGATACTGTAAAATAAACCTCCGTGGTTTTGATTCCGGTCTGACATATAATTATGAGGTTGATAAAACCACGGAGGTTTAACTTATTCTTCTCCCGCCACACTTGGCACACTCATGTTTCCGCCAAAGAACAGAGCATTTAAAAACAATTTATTGCTGCCATACCAGGTACCACGAAAATTAGGATTATCACTAAATAAAATAACTCTGCCGTTTCCTTCGGCACCAATTAAAACCGCTGCACTGTTTTTTACTTTCTTCAACGTAGTAGGATGAATATAACCACCAATTAACGGTTCACTTGTGTATTGTGCTACGGTGCTGTAAGGATTAGAACTGGATTGTAAAAAGGTTAAGCCATTTCTGTACCAGGAAAGTGTTTTACTGTGCAAACCAAAACCAATAGGATGGGTTGTGTCAATATCTACTTTAAATATTGAACCACCCATGGCTTTTGCTCCTTCTATGTACACTGCATTGTCATACAATTGACGTACAGGTAAGGTTCTGCTGCTATCACCGGGTAATAATCGCTCTCTTGTAAATCCATTACGTATGGCCCACTCGCTTCCTGTTTTAATGGTAATGAGTGTGCCGCCGTTTTGCACCCATGCTTTGATTTTGTCAGACAGATTTTTATCAATCAAATTATAATTACCGCTTACCATAATGAGGGTGTTGTAACGATTGAGATTGGCTCTGCCCAAATTCAATACATCAATCTTACTGATGGGCATTTGCAAACGCTGATCCAGCAAGTGCCAGATTTCACCTGCCTCGGGCGCTGCCACACCTGTGCCGATGATCAGTGCTGCTTCAGGCTTTTGCAGCGTACGCATATAGCTGCTGCCCATATCTACACCACCTGTATTATATCCTGTACCGATTGAGTGTATTTGAATATTGGTTGATGCACTTACCTTATTCATTAAACTGTACAATGAATCTATACTGATGCGTTGCTGATTTACCGGCACAACAACAGATCCATAACCAAAACTTTTCTTTTCATTATTAATCATCGCTGCAAACGGGCGAAAGGCTGACTGTACAATAGCTCCGCCTTTTTGCAATTGATGAATGGCTTTATGTGCATTGTAATCTGTTAACTCAAACACATATACATAATTGCTTTTGCTCACAGTATATACCGGCGCTTTTATAGCTGTAACACGGTTTGTTTTGGGTAATGCTGTTTTTAGCTCTGTGTAAGGAAGATTGTAAGCATGTACAAGGCTCCAGGCTGATGCATCATAAAACGAGCTGTCAATGTAGGTAATTGCTTTTTCAAATACCGAACGCACCATGATATAGTTATCCTGATCGGTAGGCACATAAAACTGCTTTCCGCTTTCATACACTTCAATTTCATGAAGCAGCAGCATATCTACAAACGCTTTAGTACGTGTGGCATCTTTTACATCGCCAAACAAATAACCTTTTACAGGCGATGCTGCAGCCTGTGCTTTAGAGGTTTGATAAAACAGCTTGCGCATCTTGAGCAGTTGTGCTTTTTCTGCCAGTGATGCTCTTATGGTAGTGAGCGATGCAGTAAACTGATTACGGATGGTAAAAGCAAAGGTTAAAGGAATGGTAGTTGTTTCCTGCACATGACCACGGCTGCTGGCCTGTTCAAACAAAAAACCCGCACCGCCATAAAAGTTAATATAACTGCTGCCATAACCGGGATACAATTTATCATACGCTTCTTTGGTGAAATACATCGACCCGATTTTATCTGTAGCTGCTGCAAAATATTGTGCATACAAGGGATAAATGGTTTTGTACAAATAGTCGGGCACTATGGGGTTGTTGCTGGCGTCCTCGCCCGGATCAAAATAGAAAGTACTGTTTGTCCCCATTTCATGATGATCTGTCTGTACATACGGACGCCAGTAATGAAAGAAGTTAATACGGTTTCTTGTTTCAGGAAATGTGCCCAGAAACCAATCACGGTTCAAATCAAACCAATAATGGTTGAAACGGCCGCCCGGCCATATCTCTGTATGCTCTCTGTCCAATGGATCAGCAACAGGTGGTTCTGCTTTGTGCATATTGGCCCAATGTGTATGACGATCTCTTCCATCAGGATTGATAACGGGATCCATAGTGATGACCATATCATTCATCCACTTGCTTGCTTCTTCACTTTGCGATGCAACTATATAATAAGCGGTGAGCATGGCTGCTTCGCTGCTGCTGGGTTCATTGCCATGAACATTGTAACCCAGATGAATCACTAAAGGAATATTTTCTGTGTTACCATTAACTTGTCCGGCAAGATGTGCTTTGCGTATGTCTTCAATGCGTGCATGATTTTGTGGCGATGTAAAGACTGCTGTAATCTGTTCTCTTTGCTCAAATGTTTTACCGATGATGCGTGTGGTCATGCGATCACTCAGTTCGTCCAGCTTTTGAAAGTAGGCTACAATTTTATCATGCCTTGTGTGTTGCGCTCCGATAGGATAACCCAGAAACTGTTCAGGCGTGGGAATAGCGGGGTTAAAGCTTCCGCTGTTAGGATAAAAATAATGTTGCTGGGCAGGTGCTGGTTGTAATACCGTAATGGCAAAGAAAAAAATAAGAATGCGTATCATCGTTTTGGTTTTGAGTGAAGTTAAAGAAACTGTGTTAAACCGTCATTCCGTCACCGCATGCAACGCTGGTATTAATTTTGCAATCTCATTTACCGTTGCTAAAACAACATTAAACATGAACAACAAAGTTCAATCATCGTTTTTGTTTTGCGTTCTGATGGATGCAATTGGGTACGCAACCTACGCCATTCCGTTTTTGGGTGAATTTGCTGATGTTATCTGGGCGCCTGTATCAGCACTCATCTTCTTTAAAACATTTGGTGGATGGAAAGGAGCGTTTGGCGGTGTGTTCAACTTTGTGGAAGAGTTGCTGCCGGGCTTTGATTTTATTCCGAGCTTTACCATTATGTGGGCGTGGCAAAACTTAGTAGCGAAGAAGAAAATAACGCTTGCGATGAAAGCGGCTTAATTAAAATTTACTCGAAACGTCTGAAGCCTTTGCGGAATTTAAACGCTGCAGGGGCTTTTTGCTGAACAATGATTTGTTGATGACGGGCTGCCCCGCTTAGACGTAAATGCCACGCCTGCATTTTTGCGGGGCATTGAAGACGGGCGGGGTTAATAGCCTGTAGTTGTACAACCGCCAACAGCCCCAATATTTCTTTCTTAAAATTTACTTTATTCAACAAACGGAAAGCTCATGTGTTACTGCTTTTGTTACTTTCGCCTCCATTAAAAAAATAAACGATCATATGAAATTGAAAACCCTCTTTTTTCTGTTTGTATTTGCAACGTCTGCTGCATTTGCACAAACAAAGCTGATTGAAAAAGTTGTTCGTAAAGGAACCGAACTGGTGATTCCTTATGAGAAGTATGTATTGCCAAACGGTTTAACGCTGGTGATTCATGAAGACCACAGCGACCCTATTGTACATGTGGATGTAACGTACCATGTAGGGAGTGCACGTGAGGAAATCGGAAAAAGCGGCTTTGCACATTTCTTTGAACACATGATGTTTCAGGGTAGTGATAACGTGGCCGATGAACAGCATTTTAAAACAGTAACTGCTGCCGGTGGCGATTTGAACGGAAGTACCAACCGTGACCGTACCAACTACTTTCAAACTGTACCCGGCAATCAACTGGAAAAAATGTTGTGGCTGGAAGCAGACCGTATGGGCTTTTTATTAGATGCCGTTACGCAAAAGAAATTTGAAGTACAGCGTTCTACTGTAAAAAATGAACGAGGAGAGCGTGTTGATAATGTGCCTTACGGATTAGCGCAGGAATATCTTGCAAAGAATATGTATCCTTACGGTCATCCTTACAGTTGGTTAACCATTGGATATGTAGAAGACCTTGACCGTGTAGACGTAAATGATTTAAAAAATTTCTTTTTGCGCTGGTATGGTCCTAATAATGCAACACTTACAATTGGTGGTGATGTAAATCCTAAAGAGGTTATTAAACTGGTTGAAAAATATTTTGGCCCTATACCCCGGGGGCCAGAGGTAACTAAAATGCCGCCGATGGTTCCCAAAATTGACCGTACCAGATTTGTATCCTATGTTGATAATTATGCACGTTTCCCTCTGTTTGCAAAAACATATGCTACGGTACCTAACTATCATAAGGATATGGCAGCGCTTGCATGTTTGGCGCAAATACTGGGTCAGGGTAATAACTCCATTTTATATCAGCAACTGGTAAAAAAGCAACTGGCATTGCAGGCGAGTGTAAACAGCTCTTTGTATGAACTGAGCGGTGAGTTTGTATTTTTTGTTATTCCAATGCCGGGCAAATCCGTTGCAAGTGCCTATTCCTTATTCAAACAGGCACTTGACAGTTTTGAAGTACGTGGTGTGCTGGATGAAGATATTGAACGTTTTAAAGGCGGTATTGAATCGCAATTCATTAATGGTTTACAAAGTGTAAGTGGTAAAGTATCGCAACTGGCGGCCTTTCAAACATTTACAGGTAATGCAAACCAGGTGCAACGCTTGCTGGATATGTACAGAGGTGTTACAAAAGAAGATGTGCAGCGGGTATATTTTCAATACATTAAAAATGCACATGGTTTAACACTCAGCATTGTACCCAAAGGACAGGAAAAGAATTTAGTAGCAGAAGATAATTATGTAATTGATAAAAGCAATTACAAAGCGCCTGATTACGGTTATGCAGGTTTAAAATACATTAAAGCAAAAGATAAATTTGACAGAAGTAAAGAACCCGGAAACGGTCCCAATCCTGTGATTAAAGTTCCTGCCTACTGGACAAAGAAAATGGATAACGGTGTTTCAGTGATTGGCGCACAAAGCACAGAAATTCCAACGGTAACACTGAGCATCAAAATTCCGGGCGGTCATTTATTGCAGGCTAATGATTTGAGCAAAGCAGGTCTGGCTGATTTTTTTGCAACCATGATGAATGATGATACAAAGAACAGAACTGCAGAAGCGATGAGCCGTGCCTTGCAAAAACTGGGAAGCAATGTTTCCGTGTTCAGCGGACAGGATGGTATTACATTCCGAATGCAAACGCTGAAAAAGAATTTGGATGCCACCATTGCATTACTGGAAGAACGGATGATGATGCCGAAGTTTACCGAAGATGCATTCAAACGTTTTAAAACACAGGCGATGGAAGGATTTAAGCAAATGAAATCACAGCCATCTGCTGTTGCAGGCATGGTGTTTTCAAAAATCAATTACGGCAATACAATCCTTGGAATTAGTGAAGATGGTACTGAAACAACTGTAAAAGGTTTGAAGTTAGAAGACATTCAATCTTACTATGATAACTACATGACCTCACAGGGCGCAACAGTTGTGATTGTGGGTGATATTACAGAAGCTGAAATTTTACCCAGGCTTTCGTTCTTAAATAAATTACCCAATAAAAAAGTAACAGTTCCTGCACCTGCCGCTGCACCGGTTATTGAAAAAACAAAAATCTATCTGGTAAATATTCCCAGAGCAGCACAAACAGAATTCCGTATAGGTGCAGTTACCAATTTAAAATATGATGCTGCAGGTGAGTTTTACAAAGCAGGATTGATGAACTATCCGCTGGGTGATGCGTTCAACAGCCGTCTTAACTTACTGCTTCGTGAAGAGAAAGGATGGACCTATGGAGCGGGTTCAGGTTTTGATGGCGACAGTTACACAGGTACTTTTGAATTTGGAAGTTCGATTAAAACAGAAGCAACAGACAGTGCCCTGATTGAAATTATGAGTCAGCTCAAAAACTATGCAGCCAATGGTATTACAGCCGATGAAATGGCGTTTATGAAAAGTGCCATCGGTCAGCGTGATGCACTCAAGTATGAAACTGCATTTCAGAAAGCAGGATTCATCAGCCGTATTTTAGAATACAATCTGCCTGCAAACTTTACTGAGCAACAAAGTGCAGTACTTAAAAACATTACAGCAGAAGAAATCAATGCGCTGGCTAAAAAGTATCTCAATACAGATAAGATGAACATTTTATTGGTGGGTGATAAGGCAAAAATTTTACCTGGATTGCAAAAGCTGGGTTATGAAATTGTGGAACTGGATGCAGATGGTAATGTAAAAAAATAACTATTGATTATGACTTATACGCAAGCGGCTGATGCAGAGCCGCTTTTTTTATTGAACTGAAATACAGAACTTGTGCCGAAACTTATTGCAGTGAAATACATATTCTTTTTACTGTGTCTTGTAACTGCTGTTCAATCATCAGCACAAATACAGGTGCCGGCATCAGGCAAAATTATTCGTCATGATAGTTTCCCTTCACAGTTTGTAACGGCACGAAATGTAGATGTGTGGTTGCCCGAAGGTTATTCGCCCAAAAAGAAATATGCAGTGTTGTACATGCATGATGGACAGATGCTGTATGATTCTACAATCTCCTGGAACAAACAGGAATGGGGTGTAGATGAAACGGTAAGCAAATTAATAAAAGCTAAAAAGATTAAAGATGTAATTGTAATTGGAGTCTGGAACGGAGGCAAGTATCGTCATACCGATTACTTTCCGCAGAAGCCTTTTGAACGTTTATCAAAATATGAACAGGATACACTGTATGATGCTAAACGCCCAAACGGACAAATTGCATTTCAGGGTGAAAAAATACATTCTGATTTGTATTTGAAATTTTTAGTAACAGAGCTGAAACCGTTTATTGATAAAACCTATTCAACCAAAACAGACAGAGCCAATACATTTATTGCAGGCAGCAGCATGGGCGGGCTCATCAGCATGTATGCCATTTGCGAATACCCTGATGTATTTGGAGGTGCCGCCTGTTTAAGTACACATTGGCCGGGAATATTTACAGTACAAAACAATCCCATACCTGCAGCTTTTATGAATTATCTGCGGAATCATTTGCCTTTGCCTGCTACCCATAAAATTTATTTTGATTATGGCGATGCTACTTTGGATGCACTGTATCCGCCTTTACAAAAGATGGCAGATGAGGTGATGAAAGAAAAAGGATTTACTGCAAAGAACTGGATGACGAAATATTTTCCCGGTGAAGACCACAGCGAAAAAGCATGGCGGAAACGATTGGATATTCCGTTGTTGTTTTTGTTAAAGAAATAAATGCCAACCGCAGCGAACGGGAGATAAGGAGAACACGCAGAGTAACTCTGCGAAAACCTCAGCGTACTTTTTTTGCGCCAAAAAAATAAAAATGGAAAAGATTAAAAAAGAATTTATAAAAGATTGCAGCAGGCATTTGAATGAATATACCAAACGTGTAAAAATATGCCTGGATATATTGAATGAAGAGCAGGTGTGGCAAAAGCCCAATGAAGCATCTAACTCTATCGCTAATCTTATACTGCATTTGTGTGGTAATATGACGCAGTATGTGTTATCCTCGTTAGGCGGCAAACCGGATTTTCGGGAGCGTGATATAGAATTTTCAGTTAAAGGGGGACTCACTAAAGAACAGTTATTTGAAAAACTGAGCGCTGTTGTAAAAAGCGTAATTGAAGAAATTCAAATCCACGATGAAGAGTCTTTACTTAAAACAAGAATGGTACAGGGTTTTGAAAAAAACGGCATTGCTATTATTCTGCATATTACAGAACATTATTCTTACCATACAGGACAAATTGCTCTGCTTACAAAATTAATGACGAATGAAGACCTGGGATTTTATAAAGGGATGAATTTAAATAAGAAGAATCAATTATAGTTTTTCTTCTACATTCCTGAAACGTAACAGCAATACAGTGAATGGTAATGTACCAGTTTTTTAATGACGTTCCGAAGGTCGTATTTCTTCATCTTTCATTTTATCATACACACGCAGGTAAACAGTCCATTGAAAATTGATATACTCGGCTACTAAATCAACTACGAGGTTTCTATACATAACTGCGTCAGTATCCATTCGAAACTGATTGCTCCAAAAGCGTAATTGTTCTGTGGGGGCGTTATATGGTACAGTGGGTATAAGAGATGGAATACCTGATTTAAAAAGTGCTTTTCCTGTAATATCATTATAATACGCTTTATAGCGACGTTGCAATTCTTTAAGTTCTTCAGTTTGAAACAAAACAGATTCCCACACCCAGCTCAGGTATTTTTGATTGGTATAGGATGTGATTTTTGTTTCAATGGCATCTTTGATTTCCACTTTTGAAGCATAGTTTGTATTCGCTTCATCATTACTCAATGCTTCACCTCTGATGTTTTTATAGTTATAGGGAAAGTCATTAATAACTTCAGAAAGTTGCGGCTTGATGCTGATAAAAGGCGATTTTGACTGGGAAGAGGCTGCGAAGGACAGAAATAAAAGCAACAGTGTACAAAGGATGTTTTTATTCATTGTATTGGATTTGACCACAAATTAAAGAATGTTTTCCGTAATTACACGTAATTGAATTGAGAAAATTACGTGGTTACACGTAGTTGAAGCAAGAAAAAAATGATGAAGAGTACTCTTGCAATTTGGTATAGTGCTTGCTATCTTTAATTTATAAATCCAATGTTATGAAAACGGCTATCCGCAAAAGCTCTGCTGTTATTTTTTCATTTAAACAAATTGTTTATCTGTTGTTTGAATCGTTTGAAAGTCCGCAAACAAAACAATTCAAGCGCTGGAAAAGTTATATCGGTGAGTAATTTCAGCAGTCATCCGCTCAAATAAAGCCATATACAGGTGTGTGTGGCTTTTTAATGTTTATCAATTACAGACTACGCTGTTTACATAATTCATTTCCGGAATTATGGTTCACTTAAACTTAACTTTTTATCCAGTGCACTCCTCTTTTTTTAAGGTGTTGCATTATAAAATCAAAACAATCTTTATTCTTGCCTAAAAACTCCGGCGGGTAAACACCTTTTTGTGTAAACATGTTTTTGTGCAGCAGATGAACAGCGGCTGTGCAGGTGTAACCTGTTGTACGTGCCATTGATGATGTTTGGGTTGCTTCATCATATTCATCAAACAAATTATATTCTACACGATGAAAGTCTTTGCCGGTGTGCCCATCAACAATTACACGCATTACTGTTAGTTCTTTTTCCGTTTCACCCAGCTTCCATTGCTTCATGAGCAAATGTGATGCAAACTGCAGCGGAGATACTTCCGCACCATGAAACGGAATAGGCTCTTCATTAAAAAATCCTGCTTCTTTAAACTGTGTAATGAGAGCTGCATGACCGGGATAACGCATGGTTTTTTCTTTCATATTGGGAATATGGGGAAAGCTGAACAGCAAACTGCGCAAACCATCTGTATTAAACGCTTCTAATGTGCCCACCTGTTCATACTGCATAAGCTCACAATCGCTCAATGCAGGTTTGATGACGATGTTGCCGTTTTCCTTTAACCGTGCAGGGCGTATGTATTCCTGTATCACATCCACAGGCGAAAAAGGAGCTTTGTACTCAAATGGTTTGGTACGTACTTTGGGCAGACCACCTACATAGGCTTCAAAATTGCTCACCTGCATTTCTTCATTGTACCTGCCCAGAATTAAATTGCTCATGCCGGGGGCCACACCACAATCTACAATAGCGGTTACATTATTTTCAATTGCAAGATGATGAAGATGATGTGCATCTTCCGGAAAAAAAGAAATATCAATTACATTTTTACCGCAGAGGATTACCTGCCGCAGCGTACTGAAACCCATAAAGCCGGGCACTGCCATAATTACCAAATCATAAGGAGCCAGAAGTTCTTCATAAAAACTATGTTTTTGTAAATCGGCAATTTTTGTTTGTATGGAAGGATTTTTTTTGTGCAGCAGTTGCAGGTGCTGCTCATGAACATCAAAGGATGTAACAGTAAAGTGTGGAGCAAGGTCCAGTGCAATGGCACGGCCTACCATTCCGGCTCCGAGAACAGCAATCGTCATAAATAAAAATTTAATGCAAAGGTCGGGAGAAACAAGCCAGGAAAGAATGATGATTATATCCTTTCTGATTCTTTTACTGTTTTTTCATTTTCTGTAGTTCCGGTGTTGCGTGTAGTTGCGGGTTCAAACAACATAACTTGTACTTCTTCCTTGGCAACAGGTTTGTGCTCTACACCACGGGGTATGATGATAAACTCTCCTTCATTAATAGTTATTACTTTATCGGTAAAGTGCATATCAAAACTACCCTTAACTACATAGAATAATTCATCTTCCTCCGCATGATGATGAAATACAAACTCACCTTGAAATTTTACCAACTTAACCTGCTGCCCGTTTAACTCACCCGCAATTTTGGGCGACCAATGTTCTGTGAACATAGAAAATTTTTCTGCGAGATTTACTTTTTGCATCATTCGTTTTTCCCTTTAAACGCATCCATACTTTTATGAAAACCAAAAATCTTTCCTGTTAAAAAATCCATCCATCGTACAGGCAATATTCCTTTAATGAACGGAACTGCATATACAATCCACGGCATGCGTACATAAATTTTATTCTTCTTTACACCGTTGATGATTGTTTTAGCTGCTACCTGCGGACGAACTAAAGGTACAAGCGGCGAACGCACTCCTTCAAACATTGCTGTGCTTATGTAAGATGGTGTAACAGTGGTAACATGCAGGTCTTTTGAAATCTGCTCCAGCTCCAGGCGCAAACTTTCGCCCCAGCCGATTACTGCATGTTTGCTTGCACAATACACAGAGAGCTTAGGATTGGGTATGAGTCCGGCAGCTGATGCAATGTTTACAATGTGCCCGATTTTACGTTCAATCATACCGGGTAAGAATTCCAGTGCTACATGCATGAGTGCATTGGTGTTAATACGCATGGTGTTTTCAATATCATCATGTGTAAACTCATAGAAGTTTTTATTACCGGTAATAATTCCTGCGTTATTAAAAAGAATATCAACTGCTCCCCATTTATTTTTAATATCATCAGCAGCCAGTTTTATTTCATCTACATTACGCACATCTACATAATAGGAGTGTACTTCATAACCATTATTGGTAAATGCCGCATCAGACTCATGCATTTTTTTGCGGTCAATATCCCAGATGATGAGACGTTTCGCACCTTGCTGCAAACACAACTCACCCATCAGTTTACCAATGCCTGAGGCACCGCCTGTAATTAAAATCGTTTTATTTGTTATAGCACTCATTGTTGTATTTCTAAATTGAAAATAACAAAAAAAGTCCGGCACTATGTACCGGACTTTTACAGTAAGCAGTTCATGTATTATACAAGTGCAGCTTCGCTTGTAATTTGCAGGCCTGCACCCAGCAATTTGGAAATGGGGCAGTTTTGCTCCGCATCTTTTACACACTCCTGAAACTTATCGTTATCAATACCGGGAACACTTGCTTTTAAAATGAGATGTGATTTGCTCAAGGTTCCGTTTTCAAATGTAATTTCACATTTGGTTTCCAATGATTCAGGGGTAAAACCTGCGGCGCCCAATACAAAGCTCAGCTTCATAGCAAAACAGCCGGCATGAGCCGCTGCTACCAATTCTTCAGGGTTTGTGCCCACGCCATCTTCAAAGCGGGTGTTGAAAGAATATTGAGTTTGATTTAAAACTGTACTGGCAGTAGTGAGGTGTCCCTTACCTTCTTTACCGCTCCCGTTCCAAACGGCTGTTGCATGACGTATCATAGTTGTTTTATTTTTTGAATACCGAATGTACAAACTGTTTATGAACGGCGTGTTATTTTAAATGCAAGATTTCGGCCATGGCCCTGCATAATGGCAAGGTTAATCCAGCTAAGTGCCAGTTGCTCCAGCAATTGTACCTTATCATCACCTCCAAAATCATAGCAAGTTGCAAAGCCTATATCTGTTGCCAGTTGTGCAGCAGTTTGTTTTGCTTCTTTGTTATTGCCTGCACAAAACATATCAATACCCTCACCATTATAAACCGGATTAAGCATGTTCTCAAATCCTGTGGTATTAAAACATTTTACCACCCTATCACTTCCTGTTTTTTCTTTGATCGCATGATAAGCTGTTGCATATCCTTCGGGTTTGGTGCGAACGGAGTTGGTAGTGTCAATAATGATTTTATTGCTAATATCGCCCAGCTGCGGAATTAATGATAACACTGCATCGGGTGGTGTGGTAATGATAATTACCTGGGCCTGCTTTGCAGCATATTCAACTGATGTAAATCGGTCTTCACCAATTACGGTTGCCAGCTTAAGCGATTTATCGCTGAGCGGTAATCTTACACCCATTAAAACTGTATGCTTTGCTTTGATAAAACTTTGGGCCAGTGCGCCGCCCACATTTCCACTGCCAATAATTGCAATTGTCATTTGTGTTTTTGTTTGAAGTTATAAGAAAAACCAAAGCTGAGTATTTTATCCTGTTGTTTAATATTGCTGATGACCACATTTTCATGTGTAAAAATATACAGCACTGAAAGATTAAGGCCTTTCCACAGCGGAATATCTGCACCTATATCATACTGTGTTCTGTAATTGTTTGAATTGTTAAATGCCGGCTGCCAGTACACATCATAATACAAACGGAGTTTGCGGTTGAGTATATAATTCCAGCCGCCTGCATACAAAGTTCCTCTCCAGAGATTGATTTGATTATTGCCGTTGTATTCTGTTTTATTGTATACCATTCCTTTAAACCGATTGGTTTCATATAAAGCGCTTGCAGATAACTTGAGTACATGAAATTGTTTTTGTACGAATTGATAAGTAACACCTGCACCTGCAAACAATCTTGTTTCAATCTTACGACGAAAATTCGATGAGATATATGCAATACCAAACGGATATACTTTCTTTTGCGGCTTCCAGTACAAATAATTGCGGCTGAACAGGTCATTATCTGCTTTACGATTACCAAACTCCTGGTATAAACTGCTGTTCTGCGATTTAAATACGAATTGTTTTACCGGAGAATAGGTAAAATCAAGTTTGCTTCTAATGGCAAGCAAGGCCACATTACCCTGTTGATAGTTACCTGAAATACTGCTGCGTAATTGAAATTGCAGCGTATCACTTTCATTAAGCTGGGCGAATGCATCAGTTACAAATAGCAGAAAGAATAAGGAAGTTAAATAGTTTCTCATTTTTAAATACGGTAAAAAGGTCCTTACTAAATGAGTATTATCAACTACTACCTGAAGAGTAATTCTTTTTTAAACCACCTAAGACACTTTAGAAAACCTAAGCTTACCTCAGGTGACTTAGGTGGTTAATGGTATTTAATTTATTCCACTCAATATTTTCAAAAACTCATCTGCCTGCACCACAAATGGCAAATGTGATGTTTTCATTTCAAACACTTTCTTAACGCCTCCATTATTTTGAATCATCTGTTGCTGCAATGGAAACGGAACTGCATTATCTGCTGTAGTAGCAATGTAATACTTAGGTACTGCTGCAAACTTTGATGTAAGCGTCACTTTATCATTAAAGCCTTTTAACGGTTCAGCTCTGTGATACTTCACCAAAGCTTCTTTCATAAACGGAGGACAATCATCACACACGACTGTTGGAATTACTTCTTTCTTAATGCTGATGAGTGAATAGTCTTTGTTGAATTCAAATATCTCGGGTTGTTTATTATTGAGAAATTTATTCACGATGCTATTGAGACTTTCACCATTTTTTGGAAGAAAAGCAGCCACATACACCAGCTTCTCAATTTTGGAAGGAATGTTTTCTGCTACCTGTGAAATAACCATGCCTGCCATGGAATGTCCAACCAATATCACTTTGCCACTTTGTGCATTTACTGTGTTGGTTACTGATTTTACATAATCATTCAAACCTGTTCTGGTACCATCTGTTAAATCAATACCATGTGCAGGCAGATTTACCACTACCACATTCGCTTTAACAGCTAATTGATTGCGAACAAAACCCCAGGCACTTTCATCAGCCCACGCTCCATGTACCAATACATAGGTAGGATAACGTTTCTTATCTTCTTCTAATGCTTTCAACACCAACTCAGCTGCTGCAGCACCACTGTTTTGTTGCTGACCAGTAATTAAGTTACCATCACGTACAGCAAAAGCTGAGAACGGAGCACCCACCACAAATTTGCTGTTCGGCATTTTACGTGCTTCATCTTCAATGCGAAAAGGCTGAATCTTCATGCCCACATAATTATCAGCATACTGCTCTTCAGCAGAGGCAAAGCCGGTCCACTTTTTTCCTTCCACTAAATATTTTCCATTCGGTAATTTAGTGTTGAGCAATACACAGGTGCCATGACAAATAGCAGCTGTAGGTTTTCCTGTTTGATAAAAATCAGCAACAAACTTTTCAATCGCCGGATTTTTATACATCGTGTACATCGGGCCCTGCCCACCGCAAATAAAAACAGCTTTGTAGTTTGCAGGGTCAACAGAAGAAAGCTTCATTGTGTTTTTTAATAATGCCATTTTACTTTCATCTTTTTTAAATCCGAGGGAGATATAATCAAATGCTGCATACTTGCTGGCATCCTCAGGGTCACTGAAACCATCAAATTTTATTTCACCACCATCCAAACTGGCAAAATCAACACTATATCCAGCTTCGCTGAACACCCAGTACGGATGTGTTACTTCAGCATACCATACACCGATAGGCCAGCCGGTTTGTTTGCTAACTGATGGATTGGATACAATCATTAATATCTTTCCGTTATTACCTGCGTTGTGCTGTGCCTGCACAGTATGGTATCCCATAAAAATCATAGCGGAAACAAAAAGAATTTTTTTCATCTTTAATATTTTAGAACACAAAGTTGCTCTGCAAACGAGCTCAAACCATGTAACACGCTCGGAAGTATGCTGCGTACTTTTAAGTTCGTATTGCTTAATTTTAGGCCATGCCCGATGTAATTATTAATAAAGAAGTGTTTTACAACCCTGTTGATTTTGTATTAAAGAAACTGGGCGGCACCTGGAAGATTCCGGTATTGTGGCGTCTGCGTAAAAAAACATGGCGTTATAACGAGCTGCAGAAAGATATTGAACACATCAGCCAGAAAATGCTGACACAAACCTTAAAGCAACTGGAAGCAGATGGTTTTGTATTAAAGAAAGTGTATGCAGAAGTGCCCCCAAGAACGGAATATACATTATCAGCAAAAGGTGTAAAGGCAATAGAAGTTATCACATACCTGCGTACATACGGATTGCAGTTAATGAAAGATGAGGGAATTGATTACGAAGAGCTGATGCGTGAAGAAGTGAAAAAGAAATCAAAACCGTGAAAAACAGCTTACTACTTATTTTATTATCCTTTGTTGTTGCATCCTGCTCTGTGAGCAGCAACCCGCTGCGTACTAAAATTAAAGCTTTGCAGAAAGGAAAAATAAAAGATGATACCAGCTATATTTATCAATTACCTTTTGAAGCAGGAAAAAAACGTTTCATTGTGCAGGGATACTTTGGTGCATTTTCTCACAAAGAGCGGGCAGCATTGGATTTTAAGATGCCTAAACGAACAAAAGTATTGGCAGCAAGAGATGGCGTAGTTATTCGTTTGAGGAAAGATGGTGATAAAGGCGGATTGAAAAGTGAATACCGCCAATACGGAAACTTTGTAGTGCTGCAGCATGCTGATAGCAGCCGCAGCGGCTACTGGCATTTGCAAAAAGATGGAGTACTGGTAAATGCAGGTGATACTGTAAAGCAGGGACAACAGATTGCATGGAGCGGTAACACAGGATATACTGCTTTTCCGCATCTTCATTTTATTGTATGGACCTTTGCGTCTAATGGCCAATGGCAGCAGGTGGCTACAAGATTTGAAACACAAAAAGGAGTGCGGTATCTTAAAGCATGGAAATGGTATAAGCCAAAAAAACAATCAACAAGGAAGTGAACGAATTTTTACAACAGTTTACTGAAGGCATAAAAGCTACTACTGCATTGGAATACATTGCTGTAGTTGCCGGTATTGCCAGTGTGTGGTTCAGCAGAAAAGAAAACATATTGGTATATCCTGTCGGGTTAATTAATACCATCATCTATGTTTATCTTTCTTTCAAAGGTCATTTGTTTGGCGAAGTGAGTGTAAATTTTTATTACACAGTAATGAGTATTTACGGCTGGTATCTCTGGTTAAAAAAAGACAATGAGCACCAACCTGTATTGCAGATTACTTTTTCCAACGGCAGATGGTGGCGTTATCAACTGATGTTCTTCGGAGCTTTTTATATTACAATCTATTTTTCACTCAGTTATTTAAAAGAAAATTTTGCACCCGGCGCTATACCTTCAGCCGATGCATTTGCAAGCGCCACTGCATTTACCGGCATGTGGTTGATGACGAAAAAGAAAGTAGAAAGCTGGTACTGGTGGATTGCAACAAACATTGCTTCCATTCCATTATACTTTGTAAAACAATATGTTTTTACAAGCGTGTATTATCTGGTGTTGCTGATGATGGCGGTGTTTGGGTTGATTACCTGGATGCAGAAAGCAAAAAAAGCAGCAACCAATTAAGATTGCTGCCTTTGAACTAAAAACGAATCAAACCATTGCTAAGCAACTTTAATATCCTGTTGCTTAACTTCTTTACCTGCAATTAGTGGAAGCGATACCAGCAACACACCGTCTTCATACTTTGCCTGAATGTTGGTTGTGTCAACTGTGTCGTCTAACGTAAACATTCTGATAAAACCACCACGACTGTACTCCCTCAAAACCCAATCGAATTTCGGAAAACCTTCAGGCGGCGTGTAGGAAACTGTGAGGTCGTTTCCTTTTACAGTTACTGAAAAATTTTCTTTTACCCGACCGGGTGCAAATACCAGCATTTCATAGCTGGTTTCTGTTTTGTAAATGCTAACGGCTGCCCGTTGCATGGAACGGTAAGGCAAATGTTTGCCTCCGTGTGTGCCTTTTGCGGCGTGTGACATGTTGTACATAGTCATCTCCTTTTTTGGTTATTAATAAAAACTATTTCCATTTTAATGAATCAGCGGCCGGCTGATTTTTTTCTTTTTCATCACTACATTGATGATGATTACGCCACTGCTCATACCGTGCATGGCGTTGTTGATGAAACTGTTTGCCAACTGCAGCATACAATGTACCTGCTGTGACCAGGGCTATTACTGTACCCAGAATAAATTTTGTACTTCTGCTCATGTGTTTGATTTGATGATAAGGAAAAGTTACTTTGTTTCACCTGATGGTTTGTTCATTAGCGCTTCTTCCGTTTTTTGAATAAAAATGCTGCGTTCTTCTTCAGTCATATTACGCCAGCGTTGTGCATACTCCTGTTTCTTTTGCGGATTGATTCCGTAAAAAGCATGACGGTAATACCACCGTCTTCTGCCACCAAACAAACGGAATATAAGAGCCAGCAGCAAAAAGAAAATAACAAGCTTCATTAAAACAAAAGGCATAATAAACAGGGCTAAGCCTGCAAGAACACCACCAAGAATTATTTTTAGAATTTGTTGTATCATTTTTTATTAATTGTGATTGATTTATATCAGCTTCCGGATTGCTGTATAAAAAAGAAGACGGGTAGTAAAACCGTTTACTTTAAAAAGCAGAAAATAATTTCAAAAATGATTATTTCAAAAAAAGATTGGCATAGAACAATACAAATAAAATACTTGCAGTTCCATGCTTTTTTGGTTCAAAAGTTATATTCTATTCTTTCGGTCCGCACCGCTTCTTCCATTCTTCTTTAAATCTCTGTTTTTCTTCATCGCTCATGTTCATCCATTTTTGTTTGAACGCAGGGGAAGGGCCGCCTCGTTGTTTCCATGCTCTGCCACGTCCAAAGCCACCAAATAAAATGCGGGTGAGAATTAACAGCCCTGCGCCCTGCCAAAAGTTGAGAGGGCCCGCTTGCACTGCCGGAACTAAAATGTAATTCCACAAACTCATAACCACCCAACCCATGAGGGCTATAAATGCAAGAAAAAGCGGCGGTGCAAAAAACATCCATTTGCGATTAAATCTCATTGTGAATTTTTTAATAGTTTATAAATTCATTATACAAATTCTCCAGCCGGTTACGCAGGTGTTGTACTGCATAACGTTTACGGGAGATGATGGTTTTTATGTTTTCCTGCTCTTTATCGGCAATTTGCTGTAAAGTCATTTCTTCCAGTTCATTCCACACAAAGACATTACGTTGTTTTTCAGGCAACTCATTCAATGCAATGGTTAATTCTTCCCAAAAAAGTTTTTGCAATTCACCCGCTGATGGGTCGTTAAAAGTGGAAAGTAAAAAATCAGGCAACTGCAATTCGCCCTCTTCATCTTCAAAACTGAAATCTTCAAGTAATTGTTCTTTCTTTTTGCGTGAACGGTCAATGATTTTATTTTTTGCCACACGATAGAGCCAGCCGCTGATGCTTTCTATGGCTTCAGCTTCCGGTTGATTGCTCAGCTGGAACCACACATCCTGCAATATATCTTGTGCATCCTCATCATTGGGCACACGGCTGCGGATGAAACCGAAGAGCCGGTTTCCGTATTCCTTTACCGTTTGTATAATGCTCAGTTTTTGTTTGGCCATGGCCTCCATGCAGTAAGCTTTACAAGGGCTGACGTACAGGCGCTGAATTTACTTTAAACCATCCGAATATTTTTCAGGAAAACAGTATGTGCTATTTTTGAGTATGACGTTTAATGATTCAACACAGCAATCTTTTTATAAGTACCTGTGGTTTTTGATTTTAGCTGCAGCATTAGTGAATGTTAGTAGTTTGTTTGTGCCCATAATGGAACCTGATGCAGGAATTTATGCATCTGTAGCCAAAAATATGGTGGTACGCAATGATTACATCAACCTGTGGCTGCATAACAAAGACTGGTTGGATAAACCGCATCTTCCATTTTGGTTAACCGCATTTTGCTTTAAGTTGCTGGGAATGCATACATGGGTATATAAGCTGCCGGCTGTACTCTGTTCAATGCTGGCTGCCTATTACACATTCCTTTTTGGTAAAAAGTTTTACAACCATATTACCGCTATGCTGGCCTCATTTATATTGCTCACCTCTTTTCATTTTACAATCAGCAATAATGATGTACGTGCAGAGCCATTTTTAACCTTCTTTATAATTGCAGCTGTTTATCACTTTTCCTGTGCACTGGCAAAATCTTTTTCGCTGCACACGTTGGCAGCTTGTTTTTTTACGGCTTGTGCCCTCATGACCAAGGGCGTTTTTACCATCATTCCCATAGGCGCAGCAGTAAGTATTCCATTAATATTAAAAGGACAATGGAAAGAACTGCTTCACTGGAAATGGATTGTAGTTTTATTACTCGTACTCGTTTTTATAACCCCGGAATTATATGCTCTTTATACACAATTTGATTTGCATCCTGAAAAAAAAATATTTGGAAAAACAAATGTTTCCGGCCTCCGCTTTTTTTTCTGGGATAGTCAGGTTGGGCGTTTTTTTGGTAATGGCCCTATTGTAAATGCAACAAAAGGAAGTGATCCGCTTTTTTTTATACATACACTTTTGTGGGCTTTTTTGCCATGGAGTTTGCTCATGTATGGAGCGTTATTTAAAACCCTCCAAAATATATTTTTAAAAAAAGCTGTGCCTGAATTATTAAGCATATCATCAATATGCGTAACGCTTATACTTTTTTCGTTTTCGGGCTTTCAGTTACCTTTTTATACAAATATCCTGTTTCCGGCAATGGCATTGCTTACTGCTCATTTTATACAGGAGCATCTTTTAATGAAAAGAAAATTGTGGGGCACCGTTCAATACTTCATTTCCATACTTCTTCTTTTAGCAGTTATTTTACTTGTATTTATTTACAAACCGGGTATATCTGTTGTGTTTATCATATGTATTTGTACAGCGTTTTGCATGCTATTCTTTTTTTATCGGATGTTTAAAACACAACCACTTCTCATTCCATATTTAGCCTCAGGATATGCTGCTGTTTTATTATACCTTTTTCTCAACCTTTCGTTTTATCCTGATATTTTCCGTTATCAAAGCAGCCATCAAATGGCAGCATATTCTAACAAACAGTATCCTGGTATAAGTACCGGGTTGTTATCGCTCTATGTTCCGGCAGCGGGATTCTATTTAAAATCTCCTTTGCATTATGTTCTTATTGATGAAATAAGAGCAGGAAATATTCAAAAACCTTTTTTACTCTTTGTTAGTTCTGAAGAATTGGCACAACTGCAAAAAGAAAACATTGCTTTCAGGCAGGTAAAGGTGTTTGAACATTTCAATGTATCTCAGCTAAATGGTAAGTTTATCAACATTCATACAAGAAATAAGGTACTTAGTAAAAGATATTTACTGCTGTTTGAATAAGGTGTATATGGTATCTTCACATTTCATTTGAATTTCTTACGTCAAAAAAATCTCGGCTCATTGCTTAAGAAGATTGTTATAGTAGGCCCGGAAAGTACAGGTAAATCCACTTTGTGTGAAAAACTGGCTGCACATTACCAAACGGCCTGCTGCCCTGAATATGCAAGAGCCTATCTCACCATGCATGGCAGAGAATATGATTACGATGATTTACTTACTATTGCCAAAGGTCAACTGTTGCTGGAAGATGAATATGCAACGATTGCTGAAAAAATGCAGGCAGTAAAAAACGGCTCGTCACCTGCACAACAGCCTTTACTTTTTATTGATACAGATATGTATGTAATGAAAGTTTGGTGTGAATTTGTGTTTGGTAAATGCCATCAGTGGATCCTTGACCGCATTACTGAACGAACTTATGATCTTTACCTGCTCTGTAAACCGGATCTTCCATGGTCAGCTGATCCGCTTCGTGAATACCCTGATAAAGAGAGAAGAAATAAATTATATCATCATTATAAGGATCTGCTGGTGCATCAGTCAACACCGTGGGTTGAAATAAGCGGTGGTAATGATGAGCGTTTACAAAAGGCGATTGATGCTGTAGCTATATTGCAATAAATCTATTTTTTATTGAAGCTTTTTTGGGTGGGATAGATCAATCGTTGAATATCTGCATCACCGTCCAGATTGTTCATTTGCCGTTGTACCCATCCGCTTCTGGCTGCTACGTATTTGCTCAAAGGTTTTACTGTATATTTTTTAGGGTTGGGCAGGCAAGCTGCAATCTGTGCCGCTTCCGCTCTGCTTAATGAAGATGCCGGTTTTTTAAAATAGTTCTGAGCTGCAGCTTCAATACCGTATACGCCTCTGCCCATTTCAATTACATTAAGATACACTTCTAAAATCCGCTTTTTACCCCAGATCCATTCAATCATTTGTGTAAAATAGAGTTCCAGTCCTTTACGTACCCAGCTTCTGCCCTGCCATAAAAAAACATTCTTTGCTGTTTGTTGGGAAATGGTGGAAGCACCACGTACACGATTTGGTTTTCGTTTGTTGTATTCAAGAGCCTTTTCAATACTCTTCCAGTCAAAACCGCCGTGATCAGGAAAGAGTTGATCTTCTGCTGCCATTACTGCAAGCTTGGCCGCTGCATTCATTTCATCTGCATCTATATAATCTCTTTTTAAACCATCGCCACTTACCAGACTTGCTAATTGCGTTATCGTAATTGGTGGATTAATCCATTTTAAGGCAACTATATATATAAGTTGCAGAATAAATAACAAAATGAATAATCGTTTTAAAAAGCGAAATATTTTTGTAAGAAATGAAGAAGATTTTTTCGAAGCCATGTGTGCAAAATAAGCGAAACTTTATTGTTTGGAAGGCGGCTTTTCTGCTTTGTATAAATCGAGTGTTAGTAAACTGTATTTATTGCCAATTACATAAGCCCTGTTTTTATGAAATAAAATACGCTGCACATTATAAAGCAGCACCGGCCCATAAACCAACGTGGCTCCAAACGCAAGTGAGGGCAAAAAGTTTTGACCTCCCAATGTGAGAATGGAAGCAAACAAAGGAATACCAAGATTAGCATATAAAAACTCCTCGTTACTCATAGGAATAATTCTTGCTTTGCGTTTCGGGTTTTTATACACTATGGCGATATCACTCACTTTAATGGCTTCTTCATTAAAAAACACACTGTCATTCTGAATCAGATAAATAGTACCGGAATAATTTAATCCCATTCTTGTTTTGATGGTAATAAGCGATCCTTCCTGAAAGCGTATAAGCGGAATACCATTCTTGCGAAGCACAAGTTGATTGAACTGAGCGCTTGCAGTACTGCAAACGAATAAAAGCAGGGAAAAGACGGCTGGCTTCATGTGTTACAAAAAAACGGCAGGGTATTGAAAAAGTTTGTTAAGAATGTTATTTGTTATAAAAAAGTAAGCCAATGATCAATACTACACCAAAGCCAATGAGGATTAAACCGCTGAGCCTGTTGATGCGATGTATAAAATTAACGGTTAATTTTTTCCTCAGTTTTCCGGCAAGAAACACTTTGAGTAAATCTGCTGCAAATACTACTGCAAGACAGGTGGCAAACAATGCTAATCTGTCATCAATCGTCATTGCTGCAAATGCTGTAGCCCAGGTAAACCAAAACGCAATAACGCCGGGATTGAGTGTGTTCATAAAATATCCGGCAATGTAAATTTTGACATAATTTGAAATCTTTAAGTGATGGTGCGGGCTCAAACCATCTTCTGCTATCTTCACTTTTTTAAAGAAAACAAAATAAACACCCATAACAATAAGCAGTATGGAGCCGCCGATACCGATGATGCGTTCAAATTTCAATAACCGATTAAACAGCTCTGTAAACACATTACTTATAAGTACCAATGTAATATCGCTGGATGCTACTCCAAAAATAAAACACAACCCGCCTCTTGTGCCGTTGTTAATGCTTTGTTTGATAATAGAAAAAATTACAGGCCCCACTGATATAGCGAGTAATAACCCTAAGGCCAAACCTTTAACAATGGCTTCCTGCATGGTGTAAAATAAATCAATACAACCATAAATTAAAATGAAAAAAATTCCGGTAACTTTCTGTTATGTTATCGATAAAACAAGTTGAAACAGAAAATGAATTACTTCAAATATTAAACCTGCAACAGCTCTATCTTGCCGGTAACAATAACGAAACCGAAGAAAAGGAGCAGGGCTTTGTAACCGTGCATCATAGCCTAGAAAAGTTGAAGATCCTGCATGCATTGGCTCCATCTGTAATTGTGAAAGATGGGGAACAGGTTGTGGGCTATGCATTAGTGATGCTTCAGGAGGCAGGTAACATTTTCCCCGAATTGTTTTCTTTATTTGAAATGCTCAAACAATTAAAGTACAATAAACAACCCCTGCACAAGTATTCATTTTATATCATGGGGCAAATTTGTGTACACAAGCCTTATCGTGGCCGGGGTGTGTTTGAACTGCTCTACCGTAAACATAAAGAACTGATGCAGGAGCAATTTGATTTTGTAATAACATCTATCGCTACACGCAACACAAGAAGCATGCGGGCCCACGAAAAAACAGGATTTCAAACTATTCATCGTTTTACTGATGAAAAAGAAGAATGGGATGTGGTGTTGTGGGATTGGACACTAGATGCCTGAAAACTTATTCATATTTTATCAACCAATTGCTTTTCTTTTTGTTGTTGCTGCAAATAGTTTCATATTTGAACATGAACTCCGTTAACCGCATTATAACTATCCTTGTTTTATTATTGATATTCTTAAATACTTCTGCCCAAAAGAAAGGACTTTTTAAAAAACTCAACTTAGACTCGCTCACAAACCGTAACCTCCGGATTTTACCATTACCCAGCATTATTATAACTCCCGAAACAGGCTTGAAAGGCGGGGTGTTTGTGGATTATTTTTATAAAACAAAAGAAGGCAAAGGAAAAACAGTGCGGCCAAGCCTCAGCTGGGTGCAGGTATTGTACAGCACACGCAGGCAGTTTACATCTGAAGCCTATACTTCCACTTATACTTCCGGCGAAAAGTATTACATATTTTTCCGTGGCGGATTCATCAGCAACTATGAACGTTATTGGGGTTTAACCAAACCTACGGTTGAAAATAATCGATATGCCGAGGTTACGTACAACAGGGTGTATGCTCAGGCTAAAGTGCAGCGCAATATGGGCAAAAAATTTTTTGCAGGCGCATCACTCTACTTTGGCGATTATTCCAGAACAAAATTTTTGCAAAAAGATGGCATCGCTGCTACACCACCACCCGGCAACAGCAATTCAAGAATAGCAGCAGCGGGTATTTCGTTTACGGCTGATAAACGGGATAATCAGTTCAGCCCCACTAAAGGTTTTTTTGCTGATGTAACTGTTATGGGTAATTATAATTTGCAAAATAAACAGTATGCTTACACACTCATATCAACTGATGTACGAAAGTATAACGAAACAGGCAGGCACATATTTGCACATCAGCTTTATACTTCTTTTGCAACAGACGAAATGCCCTTGTTTGAAAAAGCAAGAATAGGAGGTTCCAATATGATGCGTGGTTATTTCCAGGGAAGATTTCGTGATAATGCATTATGGACATTACAAACAGAATACCGTTATAAACTTAACCGGTTTTTAAAATTGGCTTTTTTTGCTGCGGCTGGTAATACAGCTCCCGCAGCTGACAAACTGCTTTCACAAAAAATACAGTCAAGTACAGGCACAGGAATCAGACTGCTGATTAATAAGGAAAAGAAAATTTATTTCAGGGGCGATGTTGCTGTAACAGCAAACGGAATGTTGGGTTATTATTTCAGAATTGGTGATGCGTTTTAAAACATCAGGATTTTGTTGTTTGTACACTTAAAAACTTTTGCCAGTCCTCCAGCATTTTTCCTTTTAATACTCTTGGAAATTTATGTTGACCTCCAATCTTTCCCTTGCTTTCCATAAATTTCATAAAGCAATGCTCACTTAGTATATCCAGGTACACATCACGCAGAGCGCTGCCTCTTTCTACAGCATAATCATCATTGATTTCTTTAAGTGCGTTGTCAATACCGGTGCGTAGTGTTTCAGCATTTACACGGTCATCGCAAGCTACATACCAATGATGTGCAAAAAAAGTACCATGCGGCTCGCCCACAACGGTATATTCGGGAATTGAAATATTCAATTCATCACTTACCATTTGTATGGCTTTATTCATATTGTCTACACTTAAATGCTCTCCTACCAGGGAAAGAAAATGTTTGGTTCTTCCCGTAATCACAATTTCACAATGCTCTTTATCTGTAAACTTAATGGTATCGCCAATCAAGTAACGCCATGTGCCGGCACTGGTACTGATGAGCAGTGCATAATCCTTTCCTTCTTCTACTTCGTGAATCATAAGCGCCTCTGCATCCGCTTTGATATTACCATCGGCATCAAAGTTTTTATCTTCAAACGGAACGAACTCTAAAAAAATATGGTCATTGGTTACCAGTTTCATACCCTCTGCATCCTGCCTGCTCTGGTATGCTATAAAGCCCTCACTGGCCAAATAAGTTTCAATATAAATCAAAGGCTTGCTGATGAGTTTTTCAAAGCCATGTTTATACGGTTCAAATGATACACCACCATGAACAAAAAAAGCAAGATTAGGCCATATGTCGTGAATGGTTTTTAGTTTGTAACGTTCAATAATCATTTCCATACACATCTGTATCCATGCCGGTACGCCCACCACAAAACCAATATCCCAGTTGGGCGCTTCCTGTACAATGTATTCCAGCTTTTTATTCCAGTCTTTTGTTTTTGCTATTTTTTTTCCGGGCTTATAAAACGGAGAAAACCAAAATGGCATTTTCTTAGCAGTAATCCCACTTAAATCTCCTGCATAATAGCCGGGGCCTTTTTGCAAATCAGTACTGCCACCCAGCATCAACCAGCCTTTGCTTACACTTCTTACAGGAAGTTTTTCATACGTACGTAGTGTTAGCAGTTGTTTTATCATCACAATTCGGTTGCCCTTCATTAAATCCTGTGTAATGGGAATATACTTACTGGCTGCCTCACTGGTACCGCTGCTGAGCGCAAAAAATTTAATCTTGCCCGGCCAGCATACATCCGTATGCCCTTCGAGTGTTTTATGCCACCACTCGTTGTAAATTTTATTGTAATCGTGAATAGGAACCAGTTGCTGAAACCGCTTGCCGGGGTGCCGGCTGTTGAGTATTTCGTCGAACTGATATTGCTGACCAAATTCTGTTTGCACGGCCTTCTTCAATAATTTTTTCAATGCCTTTACCTGCTGCCGCTTGGGCGAGTTTACAGGAAGGTTAAGCGCCTTACTGATGCTTTTGGGCAAATGAAAATCAAACAGCGACATACAGCAAACTTGATACGGACAAATGTAATGCAATGTGAGGTATTGTAAAACATAAAAATCGGCGCAAAGTCAGTCCGCTCCGTGCAGCCAGACGGATAAATAATAAAGGACGTATAGATTTTATGATTCCTGCTTCAGCTCCACCGCCACGCCACTTGTATTTTTTGCAGTACTTCCCACCACGCTCGTACTGTTTTGGGCATGAATATAAACAGCATACCTGCTGCCGAGTTGTTCTGTTTGCTGAATGATCTGTTTAAATGAAGTGTTGTGTGTTTCGCATAAAAGCAGCGCATCAATAGCTTCCATTTTTTCATTCACTTCGTTTGCACATCCCTGATACACAAAAGCAGGAAGTTTCGTTGATAATGCAGATGCAGACCCTTCATCAGCTATAATCAATAACTTTTCTTTCTGCAAAACAGGAGCGGATGCAGAAGTAAAAAAACGTTTCAACCAACTCATCATTCCACGCAGCGTAATGGCCAATCGAATAAAGAAATTAAAAACACCGTTGTAAAATTGTTGTGGATGTTTTTGTACAAACAGCAGCATCGCTTTGTAAAACTGCTGCACATATGCAGCGGAATGTTTTTTCGTGCTTTCACCTTTAAAGTGAATGATGGTGTTGTTACCGAGGTAATAATTTTTAAATACGATACTGTTGTGTTTTGTTTGAGTGATGCGGTAACTCAAATCAATATCTTCGCCATACATAAAAAAGTCTTCATCAAAACCGCCGGTGCTGTGGAGTACTTCTTTTCTTACCATCATAAATGCACCGCTCAAAACATCCACTTCATGAATTTGATGTTCATCTAAGTAACCCAGGCTGTATTGTGCAAATGTTTTGGAGCGTGGGAACAATGCACTTAGTCCGCTGAGTTTATAAAACGATGCGGTGGAAGAGGGGAAAGCCCGTTTGCTTTCAGGTAAAAATCTGCCGCTGCCATCAATCATTCGTACACCAATAGCGCCAGCAATGGGAGTTTGCTCAAAAAATGAAATACAGTTGGTGAAACTATCTTCTGCAACTATAGTATCAGGATTAAGAAATAAGATATAGTTTCCACAGGCCTGTTGTAATGCCAGGTTGTTTGCTCTGGCAAAACCACTGTTTACATCGCTCCATAGAAATTGCACGGCCGGGAACTTTTGTTGCAGGTAATCTTTGCTACCATCTGTTGATGCATTATCAACCACCAATACTTCCGCATCTATGCCTGCAACAGCTTTCTGCACAGAGCAAAGACATTGCTCCAGGAAAAACTTTACATTGTAATTAACGATGATAACGGAAAGCTGCATAGTAGCATCAAATCTACATTCTAAAATCTGAAAACTGAAGATTGGTGTCTGTTCATTCGCCTCAGGTGAATGACTGTACACCTTATATTATCTGCCTAAGAGATGCTGTACAGTCATCCGCCTTTAGGTGCGGATGAACAGGCATCAACATCAATCTGCAATCACCAACCTGAAATCAGCCATCCACCGCTATCTTTGCGCATGCTTAAACAAACCCTTATTGATGCCACTCGTGCAGGCGCTGAACAACTCGTTCATTTTTATGATAAAGAATACACTGTTTCCAATAAAGAGGGTGTAAACAATCTGGTTACAGAAGCTGATCATGCATCTGAAGCTGCTATTATTGAAGTGATTCAAAAAAACTTTCCTGATCACTTTATTTTAAGTGAAGAAACCGGTGAGCTCAAACAGGATTCTGAATACAAATGGATCATTGACCCTATTGACGGCACCATTAATTTTTCAAAAGGCATTCCTATCTGCTGCGTAAGTATTGGTGTTGAAAAAAACGGGCAAATGATTCTGGGTGCGGTGTACAGTCCGTTTTTAAATGAATTCTTTTTTGCAGAACGTGGACAGGGTGCGACACTCAACGACAAGAAGATCCGGGTGAGCACACAAGCTGAAGTAATTAAAAGCTGTTTGGTAACAGGCTTCCCCTACACCTATCTGGATATGCCCAATGGTCCGCTGGAAGTATTTGAACGATTGATTCGCAAAGGCGTTCCTGTACGCAGACTGGGCAGTGCTGCATTGGATTTATGCTGGGTGGCAGCAGGTCGCTTTGATGGATTTTATGAACATAAGTTACAGGCATGGGACAGTGCTGCCGGATTTTTAATGGTTGAAGAAGCCGGCGGTAAAGTAACGGACTTTGATAACAATTACTATTCGCCGTATCAACCGCATTTGGTAGCAACGAATGGTAAAATTCATGAGGAGCTGGTGGAGGTGATACATAATAGAAAAGTGCTGTGAAGTACGGGCTACGAAGTACGAAGTACTTAACTTTAAACTGTATCACAAAACATAAGCACCGATTATGCAGGACCTTAAAACCAGGACGTTTAATTATGCAATTGCAAATGGAAGATTAGTACAAGATATTCCTTATGATGCAGTAAACAGAGAATACATCAGCCAGTTAGTAAGATGTACCGCTTCAGTGGGGGCAAATTATCGTGCTGCAAAAAGAGGTAAATCTGACGCAGATTTTTTAAACAAATTAAAAATAGTAGAAGAAGAATGTGATGAGTCCATTTATTTTCTGGAATTATTAAAAGCGTTAAATCCAACACTTGAAATAAGAATTAATGAACTCATAAAGGAAGGTTCAGAATTACTTAAAATATTTGTTGCCTCCATTATTACAACACGAGAACGCATTTATAATACCAAACAAAAATAAAAGGGCTAAGTAGTTAGCGGAACAGTTTCGCATGAGTACTTTGTATCTCGTACTTAATGAATGAAGAAAAACTAAAATTACATCATGATCTCAAACATAGGTACTTCGTATTTCGTACCTCGTACTTAATGAATGAAGAAAAACTAAAATTACATCATAATCTCAAACATAGGTACTTCGTATTTCGTACCTCGTACTTAAAATTATTATTATGTCTGAAGAAAGAACAGAAATCTCCTCCCTCGGAGAATTCGGATTGATTGAGCAGTTAACAAAAAATATTGAGTTTCAAAATGCATCAACCATATTAGGTGTGGGTGATGATGCAGCGGTTATTGATCACTTTGGCAAGCAAACGGTGATTACAACGGATCTGCTCATGGAAGGCGTGCATTTTGATTTGATGTACACACCCCTCAAGCATTTGGGTTATAAAAGTGTGGTGGTGAATGTGAGTGATATTTATGCCATGAACGCCACACCCACACAAATAACAGTAAGCATTGCTATCAGTAACCGGTTTAGTGTAGAGGCCGTGGAAGAATTGTATGAAGGGATTTATGCAGCCTGTGAAGAATATGGTGTGGATTTAATTGGCGGTGATACAACGTCCTCTTCCAAAGGGTTGGTGATAAGTGTTACAGCCATAGGTGAAGTGGCGCCTGATACATTTGTAAAGCGTAGTGGTGCCCAAGTGAATGATTTAATTTGTGTGAGCGGTTATTTGGGGGGCGCCTATCTTGGTTTACTACTGTTAGAACGAGAGAAAAAAATATTTTTAGAAACAAAAGGAGTACAGCCTGATTTAGAAGACCGTTCATACATTGTAGGTCGTTTACTCAAACCCGAAGCACGCAAAGACATTATTGATTTTTTCAAAAACGTACAGCTTACGCCCACCTCTATGATGGACATCAGTGATGGATTGAGCAGCGAAGTATTACACATTTGTAAACAAAGCGAAGTGGGTGCTGTATTGTATGAAGATAAAATACCTGTGCATCCTGATGCCAAAGAATTTGCTTACAAATTGGAAATAGACCCCACAGCCTGCGCTTTAAGCGGCGGTGAAGATTATGAACTCATTTTTACGATTTCACAAAATGATTATGAAAAAGTTAAAGAGGTGCAGGGCATAAGTGTGATTGGATATATTACAGAGGCTAAAGAAGAAGCGACCATCATTACCCGTGGCGGCAACAAACACAAACTGGTGGCACAGGGATGGAATGCGTTTTCAAAATAAACCATGCACACAAAAACACGCTATCATCAAAAAAATAATACGCAGCGTTGCTGGTGTCTTCACCAACAGCTTGCTTTTGTACACACGCCTTGGTTCGTGTCTCCACGAATCATTTGCATAAAGTTTTTTCATTCAGTCTTCTTCTTCCTGTCCGTTATTTGTTTTGTTTCCTGCAGTGTAACTAATCAATTCACAACTGAAAAAAAATACAGTCCGCAGCAATTGAAAGAAGATGTACAGGCGATGGAGCAAACACTCAAACGCAATCATCCTTCTCTCTACTGGTACAGCAGCAAAGAGCAGATTGACTCCTCTTTTGCAAGAGCCTATAAACAAGTAAAAGACTCTATGAATGAAAACACATTTAAGAATTTGATTGCCGAAACAATTTTTCCAATCCGTTGCGGTCATACCAGTGTGCGACATTCAGTGCAGTGGAACCGATACAATACAGGGCGTGGACCAAGAGGGTTTCCTTTGAATTTGAAAATAGCAGACGATAGTACACTCGTCATCACCAATAATTTCAACAGAAAGGATTCTGTGTTGAAAAGAGGAATGCTTGTTACAGCTATCAACGCACTGTCATCCAAACAAATTATAGATACCCTGCTGCCTATGGTGGCGATTGATGGCCATGCAAAAAATTTCAGCTATCAAAACATCAGTAATAGTTTTTCAGCATATTATAACAGTCGCTTTGCGGGGGTAAGCAAATACGATATCAGTTATATTGATTACAGCGGCAATCAACAACAGATTTCCCTGTCTGCTTTAAAACCCGTACGTGATACAAGTGCAAGGGCTACTCCTGTTCTAACACAACCTCAGCCCGAAATTTCTGCACGCAAACGGCGGATGATAGCGGCCCGCAGTTTTATGATTGATTCATCCAGACAGTTTGCGGTGCTTCGTATTGGAAGTTTTTCACGCATAGTCAGGCGTTCTTACCTGCGGCGGAGTTTTCAGCAACTGCAGCAACAGCAAATTCCAAATCTCATTATTGATGTGCGAAACAATGGCGGCGGTTTAATCAAATCGTCCTTATTGCTCACACGCTATATTCAGCAACAGCGGTTTACATTTACGGATTCTATTTTCAGTGCTACTAAACAAATACGTTCGTCCATTCCGGTAAAAAAGAAATGGATTCATAATGTGGGCATGTTTTTTTTAACCCGCAAACAACAAGAACATCAGTACAGGTTTGTATTTTTTCAAAAACAGGTACAACCGAAACGTCAATTTTATAAAGGCCATGTGTATGTACTTACAGGTGGCTATTCTTTTTCTGCCACCACCATGTTTTTATCCAATGTAAAAGGAAACAGCAATGTAACACTGGTGGGCGAAGAAACAGGCGGTGGCTATTATGGCAACAATGGTGTGTTTATTCCTGAAATGGTGCTGCCGCATACAAAACTGCGTGTGCGGCTGCCCTTGTTTCGCATTGTAAATGATAAAGCCATTGTGTTTAACGGAAGCGGCGTGCTGCCTGATGTGGAAGTAAAGGCAAACGCAGAAACAATTAAAAAAAATACAGACCCTAAAATGGAGAAGGTGATGGAGTTGATTAAAATTAATTAGATATTAGATAAGATGCCTTGAGCTTGAATTAATAACTCCTCTCTGCTTTGCCTTAGTTGTTTTAATTCTTCATTTTTGGCATTAACCAATAGTTCAAGCTCGTTAATAGCATTATCATAAAGCTCAAGTTTAGCTTGACATTTTTCTTTGGTATAGCTTAAAGGAATATTTTTTTCTAAAGAATTTTGATTTAAAATTTCATTTACAGACACGTTTAGTACGTTACAAAGATTTAATAAAGTCGGAACGCTTAAGTAGTGGATTCCTTTTTCAATTTTACAGTAAGCTGACTGATCAAGACCTATAAGTTCGCCTAATTCTTTTTGGGAAAGCCTCTGTTGTTCCCGTATTTTCCGCAGTTTTTCTAAGTACATGGTGTTTTATTTTTCTTAACAACATATTCCAAATTGGAATTGTTTAGTATTAGTATTTTTTTTTCGTATTGTCATTGCAATGATTAACACAATTTTTTAACCTAAATTTTATTCTATGTCTCACAACAAACAAAAGTATTTTGGCAAGATATCAAAGGGCTTGGTCATGTTAATTCTCGTAAAGATTACTTTCTTCGGCAGTTTCGCTTTCATTCAATCTTGTAAAAAAACAGAGAGTAGTCGCAGTGATGGAAAAGCAAAAATCAGGTTTTATGATGCAATTAATAAAAATAAAGCTACAATCAATGCAATTACAGCAAATAAATTGAATAATGGAAATTTAAACTATGAGGCTAACTCAGAAACAAATAGTAGTATTTCTTCCGAAAATGAAAGTTTAGAAGAAATCTACCTTCAACCGCCTGTAGGCGGAGGTGGAAATTTTGAAAATCTTCCAGGTTCTTTAAGTATTCAACAAATTTCTCATTTAGTTCACAATTATAATGCAGTAGTTCAATACACACCATCATCTACAAACCACGGGTTTAATATCCCAATAAACGAAGTTACAAGTAGTTTAAACCCCTTACTAACAGAAGCAAGAGCGTATCTTGTTACAAAAGGTTTTACTAACGAGGAGTTGAATCAAATGATAATTGACTCAGGTGCAGTGGAAACAGATTTGATTCCTTTTGCAATGGTTTTGGCGTCTAATGAACCACCAGCAACCACCAAGATAAATTATTCTCAATTTTTTGGACAGTCTGCTTATGCAGGTGATGTGACTTGGGGAGATTTTTTCCGCTGTGGATTAGCCGCAATTGGTTTACAGTTTGCTTCAGTCGCTAGTCCGTCTATGACTGGTAGTTGGTCAAAAGCATCTATGAAAAAAGCGTTTGGAGCTATTGCTAAAAGGTTTCTCGGTCCCGTAGGTGTGGCTATAGCAGTGGTAACCTTTGGCCTTTGTATAGCTGATGCCTATTTAGAGTGATAAATTAAGATTTATGAAATTAATTGCAGGTTTCGTATTTGCATTGGCTATTTCAAACAAGATTCTTTCTATAATAAAATCTATAAAAGCAAAAGATTTTGGAAGTGTTAAACTTGAAATATTTTTTCTTTTTTTGATAATTATAGTAGGGGTATTTGTTTATCTTCTCCTTAGAAAAAGCTAAGTGATTTTTTTGCAAAAAGAAGAGGCTGACTCAAAAACTCGGGGCAGCCTCACTTTTTTGAAACGATATTATATGACAAAGTTTCTACTTATGCAACTATCTAATCTTTCATACTGAGCACAAATACTGTCGTTTTTATTTTGTTTTATGGTAAAGAAATATTTAAGATTAGCCGTCACGATATTTACTTTAATTAATCAATCAATTGCTCAAGAAAAGACTCTGAAAAATCAAATTGCATTATTCGGAAGTTTTTATACACTTTATGGCAGTGGTGATATACCAGGCTTTGTAATGAGTGCTGAATATGGAGGCAAGTTTAAAAAGAGATTGGAATTTTTGCCATCAGTGACATTTACTTCTCATTTTGAGGAAAACAGACATTTTACAACATACAATGGTGTTACATATGATCAAAAAATTCGATTTATCACATCGGGTTTTCAAGCAGATTTAAAATTTGCCTATGTACCTATTGATAAAAAGTTGAAGTTGAAATTAATTGTTGGACCCATCGTGAGATTACAATATGACAATTATCCGTCTGGAGGATATTCTGCAAATTTTCCTGCTTTAACAGGCTACCCGGGTATACTGTATGAGTTTTATGAGGATGATAGAACAGGAAATAAGTTTAAAGAACTAAATATTGGTTACATTGTTGGCCCTTCTGTAGATTATATGTTTAAAAATAACTGGTTTATCAGTACACGGTTCCTTATTCAGAGTGATACGAATGCAGATTTTATTGCCAGTGGTTTTATTGGTTTTGGAAAACGGTTTTGACTGACGCAGGAATGCGGGTTATGGAGTAATATGAAAATCATCCCCATCTTTTAAAAAAGGAAGTTTGTGCCGCACCTCTTCCAGCTTTTCTTTAGAGAGTACGATGTTATGTATGTCTTCTTCATGTTCTTTTTTATACAGCACTTCACCCATGGCATCAATCACCATTGAATTACCGCTGTGATAAATACCATTGCCATCTTCACCTACACGGTTTACGCCGATTACATAACATTGATTTTCGATGGCTCTTGCTTGCAGTAAAGTACGCCATGCATGTTGTCTCCTTTCGGGCCAGTTGGCAACATAGATGAGAACATCATATTCAGGAGTATCATTGGTTTGCTGGCGGGCCCACACAGGAAACCGTAAATCATAACACACCTGTAAATTTATTTTCCATCCGTTTACAGAAGCAATCAATCGTTTAGTACCTGCTGTATAATGTTCATGTTCACCGGCAAATGCAAAGAGATGACGCTTGTCGTAATAGGCATATTGTCCATTGGGCAACATCCAGATGAGGCGGTTGAAGTATTCCTTGTCATCATTCGTATGGCCGCTTGGAGCGGCCTGACTTATGATGACACTCCCTGTAAGAACAATTTTATGTTCAGCGGCTACACGTTTCATCCATGCAACGGTGGGGCCGTTCATCTCTTCTGCCAGCAATTCAGGTTTCATACTGAAGCCTGTTGAAAACATTTCGGGCAGCACTACAATTTGTTTGGCATGTGGCACTGCTTTTATCTTTTGCTCCAGCATGTGCAGGTTGGCTGCTTTATCTTCCCAGTGTAGATTGGTCTGTATTAATGTAAATGAAAGATGACTCATAGTACAAAGTTGAGTATTATGTGGATGCTATGAAAAACAGAACGATGAAACGAGCCCCGACGATCAATGTCGGTATGCAGAATGAAAACTTCTGCACGTGGAAAGGAACGATGCTTTATGCACAACAGCACGTAACAAAATTATTTTTACAAAATTAAAAACGAATTGTTGCTCCTATACTTCCCCACTGTTCGCCCTTCTTCATCATACTGCCCTCTCTTGTGCGAAACGTATAATACCAGCGGAAACCAAAACGATTACCCGTAACCATAATACCTGTTTTGGTTTGAAACACTATTGATTGAATACCCGTAGTAAAAGGCCCCTTATCTTTTTTAAACAAAGCACCCTGCACAGTGGCATTGTATGCCTGGTATTGTAATACCGGCTCCAGAAAAAAGATAAATTCATTACGTTTAAATGTTTTGGACGAAGCACCGAGGTTGCCGCTCCAGTAACCCGTTTCATTTTCTTTATTAAGCCATCCTGTTTTTAACAACACTCCGGCAGATGTATTGGTGAATGTATTGCCAAGCGTTCCTTTTACAACCGTGTGTAAGGATATATTTTTTCCTTCATCAGCTTTTATTAAGGAATGATAATACTCCGCTGCAAAATTAAGACCCACTTCATTGTGCAGTTGATACTCCCATCCGTAGGTTGTATAGATGCCAATGATTTTATGCCATCCGTTTTGTATTTGCTTGCCAAGAGCACCGGGGCCCATGATACCAACTGCTGCTCCGTATAACAATATATTTTGTTTGTTGCTGATGCGTGTAATGCCGGCACTTGCATAAAGCCAGCCCGCATAAGGCCGGTCCATATTGTTGAGCACGTGCTCTACCGACCTATTGTTTACGAACGGATTGTACACTTTGTGCGCCGCTTCAAAGCGGAGAATTTTTTTATCAGTTGCTGCTGCTTTTTTGGTGGCTACTTTATTGTACTGAATAATAAAACCATTGCTGTAATACCGATCTGTAAACCCCAGGTCATAGTTATCATTATCAGTAATTACAGTTATTTCCTGTGTTATAGTTTTTGTTTGCTGTGCAAAAAGCAATTGAACAGTGAACAAAAAAGCAGGAAGACAATACAGTTTGTACATACTGCAAAATACGAATTCACAGCTTATGGCTGATAAACTGCTGTATCAACTGGGGTTCATAACCTTTCTGCAGCAGGTAATCCTGCAGCTTGCGCTTGCGTATGAAGTGATTTGTTTCTGAACGGAGGGTTTTCAATTTTTGCTCATACAGGTGTTGCAATGTTTGTTCATACGTTTCTTCATCAATTTCTTTTAACGCTTTTTTGATGCAGTACTCACTTACAGCTTTTTGTTTGAGTTCATATTTTATTTTTACCCGGCCCCATTGTTTCATCCGGAATTTGCCGCCGGCAAACTGAATGGCAAAACGCTCTTCGTTTAGATAATCTTCATCAATCAATTGTGTGAGCAACTGTTCTACATCCATTTTGCGCAAGCCAAAGCTGTAGAGCTTTTCTTTTACTTCGCTGTGGCAGCGCTCCTGGTAAGCACAATAGTGTTTTGCTTTTTGCAATGCCTGCTCTCTCGTAAGTTGCTGACGGTACATACGAGGCGAAAATAAGAAAGTTTAAATCGGTTATAGCGTTCTGTTTTCTTCAGATAACTGCTTATAAGAAAAATATTATCTCAAGGATTACCTGATATTACCTATAGCATTCTTTGCTGTGTCGTGTTTTGTTTTTAATACATTGGAGATGGATGAAAAGTCAGCCCCCAGCGAGCTGAGTTGTTGTTGCAGCAGAAGTACCCGTCGGTTCAATTCAGGCAATTTTGCTTTTGCAGCATTGAAATTTCCATTGTTGATATCGGTAAGAATTTCGTTGCCTGTGTTGCGAATGTTTTTGGTATTGCTGCGTGAGGTATTGATGGTTGCTTTCGTAACCAATCCGGCTGTATCCAGCTGTCGTTCAATGGCGTCAAGTGTTTGAAACAATTCCCGAATGGAGTTACCAACTGTAGCCGTATCGTTACCGCCCGGCCCGGATGTTACGGAACTGGCTGTTTTATTGGAGCGGGTTGAATTGTGATCCTGCGCCCGGGTATTCGGTTGTGTGCCGCCGGTAGTGCTGGTGCGGAGCGACTGGCTGTTTTGTGATGCCGTTAATTTCACTACTCCTGTTTTTGTATACAGGAAAGCGCCTTCATCGTTTAAATCAATATCGGTTCCATCATTCATTACATAATCAGTTTGAATAACGAAGCTGTAGTTGCCCGCTTCCAGGTTTGTAAATTCAAATTCGCCTAAACTGTTGGTGGTGCGTTGCTGAACATTACCGCCGGGATTTTTTCCGCCTTTAATACTTAAACCACCAATAGGACTACCGGGAATAGCCAACGGAAAATCGTATTGAAAAGGATCGCTGCCGTTTGAAGTTCGTTGAAAAATACGCCCTGAGTCGCCGCCAGGATTTCTCCCTCCTTTGATCGTTAACCCTCCAACAGGATTACCGGCAACAGAATTGGTATAATCATCCTGATTAGGAAAATCACCATTTTGAAAACCGCTGCTTTTGCGACTCATGCCAAAGTCTGAAACTTTTCCATTTCCAATTACCAAATCTTCAGCACCATCACCATCCACATCACCAATATAAAGAGGTAAGTGTAGTACATAATGATCTGTTTTTTTAGTAAAGGAAAGGTCCTGCACATTTACTTTTGATGATTGGGAACTTACACCAACATTGCTTCGTGGACTCCAAATTAAATCAGCTGCACCATCACCATCCACATCACCTGTTTGCACAGAGCATTGAAGCACAGCTCCGCTTTGTTTAATATCAACCAACTCTGTTACATCCTGTGTTGTGCCATCACTGAAAGTAGCAACAGCACTGTAAGAGTTCGCTCCGATACGTCTGGTAAAATGTATATCCTGCACACTTACTTTGCCGCCTATTTGATTGGAAGCGGGAAGTGTAAAATGAAAATCCTGCAGACTTACTTTACCGGTACCTCCGCCTTTTGCTGCGGATGATTGTGTAAAGTCCTGCGTGCTTCCATCAGTAAGTGTACCGCTTGCACGGAAAAATTCTGCCTGGCCATCACCATCTGTATCAGCTATTACTATTGACAAATCCTGGACACTTACTTTACCTCTTCCGGCGCCATAAATAATATGCTGCCAGCTTTCATTTGGCACTGCTACTTCACCGGCAATATCTATTCTGGACTCAGACATTGCTTTATAATAATCATATCCTTTTTTACTAGCCCATGCAGCAAGTACAGCTACACTATAGTTGCCATCAGGCACATTGGCAAACCAATACTCACCACAGGCATTTGTTTTTGTAGTGGCCACTAAGGCACCTGTATTACGATCCAATAACTGTACATCAAATACCAAATTGGAATCATCACATTCTTCTTTGCCGGTTGTTCTTTTGCTGGATAAAGGATTACTTTTTGGTCCCTTTCCTTTATACAAAGGATTGTTTTTTACCCGGCCCAGACAAGGATTGCAAACATCTTCCTGTGGTAAGCCATCAAAGAACAAAGGTTGGTACTGACGGCGGCCTGTAGCCATACCACTACCTGCTTCTCTTGTGCGTTTGCCGGTAGCCATACCGCTGCTGTTTTCACGAACATAAAGATTGGTTTGTACACCCGGTTGTACCGTAAGACCTGTAGCTGCATAACTTGCGGCAGCGGCACCACTGCCACCTCCATGCATACGGTTGGTTACAATACCGCTCTCATTGGTACTACGGATGATTCTTCCTGCTATGATATGTGAACCCGGCTGCATCCGTTCAGTGAATTCAGTACGATCGCCCCAATGACTCAATCCCTTATTTACTTTTTCTCCAAACGTAGCACCTTGTGTTTGCTTAGGTGTTGTTACGTTCATCGAAATGCGGTTGGGCATGCCACCATCAATCTTTGTTTTATACTGAATGGCATCATCCAGACAGCTGAAATTTTGTTCTTCAACCGTACCATCAGGCTTTGTAGTTTTGAGTGTAACAGGTCCGCAACTTTCATTGTTTGTTCGATGATTGCTTTGGTTACTTTTGGTTTTTGTTTTGAGTACCCGTTTGTTTTCAGGATCAATAATACTCACCGTTTCATCAACATGCTGATCGCCATGTATACGGTCATTGCTTTGGTTGCTTTTCGTTTTTGTTTTCAGCACACGATTGGTAGTTTGCTGTTCATCATCATTTGATGGCGCAAATCGTTTTCCGCTTGCCTGACCACTGGCTGCATCACGTGGAGACTTTACATTGAAGGTTTTGATGAATGAAATGCCTGCGTTAATGGTTTCGAAATTCCTTTTCTGCTCAACAGGTATATCAATGCCCCGCTGGGGATCAAATAATTGAACGGATGCAGATGACCTTAGATAGTCTGTTGACAATACAATCGCTGATGTATTACCAACGGGATAGGAAAAGGAAATGGAGCCATTAAAACCGGAGAACAGGCTTTTCGTGCCGCTTTCAAAACGATAGAATGGACGCAGTGCTCCCTGCTGACTAATGATTAATCCGCCTCCCTGGTTAAAAAAGATACCGGCTTTTACACCTGCTAATAATTGTACTTTGGTTCCGAGCCGGAAGCTGGGCCCCAGCATCAGAAATGCATTTTGTGCAGGAGTAGTTGTAATGGTACTTGTTTGAGGAAACTTTCGGTCAATAATAAATTGACTGATGGCAGATGTATTAAGCTTGCTGTTGATGAACCCGGCACTGATGCCCAAACCAAACGGACCTGCAAAATATTGACCATTTAGTCCTGCAGCAAGACCATTGCCACGAAACAAGGAAACTTCATTACTGTTGAGTCCGAAGGAAGCGCCGGAGTTGATACCAAACTGCCAGTCATTACCGGTGTTCATGCTGCGGGTATGATTACTTCGGGATGAATTTTGGTTGAACGCTCTTGTATGATTGCTGCGGGATGAGTTTTGATTAAAGGCTGCTTGTTGAGCCATAGAATGAAAAGAGAGCAACAGCAGTACAGCGTACAGCGGCAAGTATCGGCTATTCATATATTGGTAGTTTAAGGTTTACACAAAATAGAAATAATAATCCGTGAATTAAAATAAATCAGCAATATCCGGTTATCTCCATTTCAGGCTTGGTGCAGAACGTTTATTTTTGCCGGATGCAACAGCCCGTACAAATCCTGTTAACTACGCTCAATGCCAAGTACATTCACATGAACCTGGCTGTGCGGTTGTTGTATACACTCAATAAAGAACATCCGGGCTTGCAATGGAAAGAATTTACCATCAAGCAAAACAAGGAGGAGATTGCAGCCGAGTGCAGTAAGTATGAAGTAGTGGCATTCAGTTGTTATATCTGGAATATTACACAAACAATCGATGTGGCACAACGCATCAAGCAAATGAGCCCACATACAAAAGTTTTACTGGGCGGACCTGAAGTGAGTTATGAATGGGAAGAAATGATTAAGCATGATTGTGTTGATTTTATTATTACAGGTGAGGGTGAAATTCCGTTTCATGAGTTGCTGAATAATTATCCGAATGTTTCTTTGGTACCAAATCTTGTGTGGAAGAAAGATGGGCAAGTGCAGTACATGGAACGCAGCACCATATATGATATGAGCAACTTTATTGGTATAAATCCTTATGTGCATGACCCTGCTGAAGATTTGTATAATAAAATCAGTTATATAGAAACCAGCAGAGGATGTCCGTACAAATGTGAATTCTGTCTGGCAAGTCTGGATAACAAGGTGCGTTATTTACCTATAAAGGATATTAAAGACAACCTGTTGTATTTAATGCAAAACGGACGTGTGATCAAGTTTCTGGACAGAACCTTTAACATGAAACGTGATTTTACACTGGAAGTGTTTCAGTTCATCTTAGATCATCATCGCCCGGAAAATGTATTTCAGTTTGAAATAACAGCAGATATACTTCACCCGGATATCATTCAATTCATCAATGAAAAAGTACCGAAGGGTTTGTTTCGTTTTGAAATCGGTATTCAAACAGTCAATCAAAAAGCAAACCTGGAAGTAAGCCGCAAGCAAAGTTTTGAAAAAACAAAAAGCATTATTGCACAGGTGCGTGATAAAGTAGAACTGCATCTGGATTTGATTGTGGGTTTGCCATTAGATTATTATGAAGACATCAAGTATAGTTTTGAAGAAGTATTCAAACTGTTTCCGCCTGAATTACAATTGGGCTTCTTAAAATTTCTCAAAGGCACACCAGTACGTTATAAAACAGAACAGCACGGTTATAAATACGACCCTATTGCTCCGTATCAGATTATTGAAAGCAAATATCTGAGTAAGGAAGAGCTGGCAAATATTACACTCGTAGAAGAAGCTTTGGAAATTTACTGGAACAAAACAAGAGCACTTCACACCTTAAAGTATGTAACAGCGTATTACAGTGTGTTTGATTTTCTGCTGGGGCTGGGTACATATTTTCAAACCCATTCTGATTTTCATAAACACGATTTGAGAGATGTATATCAACTCTTATTTGGATTTGCTAAAGAATCGTATGCTGATGATGCAGTGTTACAGCAACTCATTTCCATTGATTATTATTTGCAGTACAAAATAAAACCGGTGGATCTCTTGCAGGTAGAAGTAACTGGTGCTGCCAAAACGAAGAGGATAGAGCAATTGCAGTTAAATCATCACCGTTACAGACATGTTTTATTACCCATCCATTTTAACTGGCAGGAATTTACACACTACAATCATATTATAAAAGAGGAAGCGATGCTTGTAATTGAGTATAACGGTAAGGAGCAGCCAAAGATTATGGAGTTTGCTCCGGTTGGATAATAAGAAAACAGTATATAATCTTATTTGGATTGTTATTTCATTAAATAATCAAAAATTCTGCATACTAAACTCAACAATTCAATAATGCCTTCAATTTTGCCCAAATATGTGTTTGACCGCCCTGCACATTTATTCTACTTTAGCTTCAATAATTATTTCAGGCTGACATAGGGGTACAAGCGCCTTTGGTTGTTATTCCTGTATAAACCGGCACTGAGTTGATAAGCATGGCAGTAAATGAAGCATTTCTGGCCCGGGAACTCGTTCAAAGAAATGAGGCGGCTTTTGAACAGGTTTTTAAAACACACTTTAAGAACCTGCACGCCTACGCCTGCACCATTGTACGGGATGATGCTGTAGCCGAAGGAATTGTACAGAATGTGTTTCTCAAATTATGGGACCGCAGCAGCAGTCTCAACATTCAGACCTCTGTTGCCGCTTACCTGTACCGTTCTGTTTATAATGAAAGTTGCAATCACCTGAAACATCAAAAGGTAAAAAAGTCGTACGCACAGTACGCTCAGCAAAACATGAGTGAAGCAACAAAAGAAACCACATCTAAAAAACTGGCCGTTGCCGAGCTGGAACAAAAAATTAAAACCGCTTTGAGCGAACTGCCCGAACAGTGCCGAACGATTTTTCAGCTAAGCCGTTTTGAAGAATTGAAGTACCAGGAAATTGCCGATAAGCTGGATATATCTATTAAAACAGTGGAAGCGCAAATGGGCAAAGCCCTAAAACTGATGCGCATAAAGTTGGCCGATTACCTTCCGTTAATTACTTTATTTTTTAATCTGTTAATCCTTTTTACTTGAACGAACCTTTACATACAACGATGGACATGTTGCTGGTAAAATACCTGTTGCAGGAGGCTACCCCTTCTGAAAATGCGCAGGTAGAAACCTGGCTTGCCCAAAGTGACGCAAACAGAAAAGAACTGGAGCAGCTCACTTACTTATGGAAGGAAAGTGAAAAAGCAGCAGCGGTAAACACGATTGATGAACAGGAAGCATGGCAGCGATTTATAGCGTTAAGAAATAAAAAGAAAACGGCGCATGTAATTTCCATTGCCAATGCCAAACGCTGGCTGCAAATAGCAGCGGCTATACTTGTATTGTTTGCAGGCGGATGGTGGGCAAGCATATACTTTAATACCAATGCCAACAGGATGGAGCTTGTACAAACCCAGGAAGCTGTAACAGCAGATACCTTGCCGGATGGCAGTATTGTTACGCTTAACAAACACTCCAGCATTGAATACAAAGAGAAATTTACAAGAGGCAATACCCGTGCAGTAAAGTTGCAGGGCGAAGCCTTTTTTAACGTAACTGCCAATAAAGAAAAGCCATTTGTAATTACCGTAAATGATGTAGAAGTAAAAGTGGTGGGCACATCGTTTAACATTAAAACCATGAACGGGCAAACGGAAGTGATTGTAAAAACCGGAATTGTTGAAGTAACCCGTAAGGGCAAAACCATTCGTCTTTTGCCCAATGAAAAAACCGTTACCCCTGCAGGCGATACAGCACTGTTCAAAACACAGGTAAGCGATAAGCTGTATAATTATTACCAATCAAAAGAGTTTGTGTGCGACAATACACCACTGTGGCGATTGGTGCAGGTGCTCAACGAAGCCTATCAAAGCAATGTTGTTATTGGCCGTGAAGAGCTACGCAACCTGCGGCTGAATACAACATTCAGCAATGAATCACTGGACAATGTGCTTGATATCATCGCCAAAACATTTCAATTACATGTGGTGAAAACTGAAAACCAAATCATCTTACAATAACAGAACAACGGAATGAATGCATTTTACAGGAAAGGAGTGATTCTGTATTTTTTACTCTGCGTTGGCATTTGCTCAACGGCTCAAACCATTCTCAATAAAAACATTACCATACAGGTCAACGGGCAACGATTGGATAATGTATTGGAAATTATCAGCAACAGCGGCAATTTTTATTTTTCTTACAACAGCAGCATTTTAAAGCGGGATAGCTTGATTACGATGAATTTTTCAAACAAACCTGTGCGTGACGTGCTGAACTATCTGTTTAATAACAGGTATGATTACATTGAAAGCGGTAACTACCTCATTATTCGCCGCAAGGCAATAACGGTAGCCGCTACGTTGAAACAAACAGCAACTGAAGACCGGAATTATTATCTGACGGGTTATATCATTGATGAATTTACAGGCGAACGCATTCACAATGCCAGTATCTACGAACCCAAACAATTATCATCAGACCTTACCGATGTGCAGGGAAATTTTTTACTGCGGTTGAAAAGCAAATACAACAAAGCAACAATTACAGTGAGTAAGGAGGATTACAAAGACACAACCATTACTGTACAGCCAAAATTAAATCAGCAGTTAATCATCAGTCTGCAGCCGAAGTATAACTATAACACTATGATTACTATATCGCCGGAAGATTATTTTTTACCGGATACAATTGAAGTAAAACTTCCAACAGGCGAAACCGTTACGTATACAAAGGAAGATACCATTAAAGTACAGAAATCGTGGATTGGAAAGTTTTTGCTTTCATCCAAACAACGTGTGCAGAGCATTAACCTGGGAAAATTTTTCACTACAAGGGCCTTTCAGATTTCATTGATTCCGGGTTTAAGTACACAAGGCAAACTCAGTCCGCAAATCACAACTGCTTTTTCTTTTAATATATTGGGTGGATACACGGGAGGAGTAAGTACGATGGAGCTTGCGGGATTATTCAACATCACTAAAAACAATGTAAAATATTTACAGGCGGCAGGATTATTAAACTTAGTAGGAGGAGATGTAAGAGGCATTCAACTGGCAGGTATTCATAATCATGTGTTAGACACTGTGCATGCGTTGCAGGCAGCAGGGGTGAGTAACTATGTAAAAGGAAAATTTTCAGGGGTACAAATTGGTGGCGTGTATAATCATGCGGTTGATACATTCAAAGGGGTGCAGGCAGCAGGCGTGGCCAATTATACAAAACAGTTCATGAGTGGTGTACAGATTGGTGGTGTTGGAAATTTTGCCAATAAAAAAATGAGCGGTGTGCAAATAGCTGGTGTGTTTAACTATGCCAAACATGTAAAAGGTGTACAAATTGGTTTAATTAATGTGTCTGATAGTTCCGATGGGTACAGCATCGGGTTGCTCAATCTTGTAAGAAAAAACGGATATCACAAACTCAGCTTCAGTACCAATGAAGTAACAAACATAAATGTTGCATTACGTACAGGCAGCAGAAAAATGTATTCAGCTATTCACGCAGGAGTGAATGTGGCGCCGGATGAACGCTTGTATTCCTTCGGGTTTGGGCTGGGAAAAGATTTTTCTTTGAGTAAACATCTTTTCTTAAATGCAGAACTTTCCAATCATACACTTTATGCAGGTACCTGGGATTATATCAATCTGCAAAACAAAGTGTCACTCAACCTGCAATGGCAACCGGTAAAAGGATTTTCAATCTATGCAGGTCCGTCATTTTCCATTTTCATCAGCGACCAGCAGACAGCAGTTGCCGGTTATAAATTTCCCGCTTACAGTGATGTACTCCGCACTTATGATTTTTCCAATCGTGTAAAAGGATGGATTGGATTTACAGCAGGTGTAAATTTCTTTTAGATTTCTTTAACAGCATTTCTATAAAAAAAAGTTTCACCGCATAAGGGTAAGTGTTTATTGAGTTGTTATTCAATAAAACCTTATCATGACAAAATATCAGAGAAGATATTTCCTTATCATCCTTTTCATTTTTTCTGCTTCGGCAACATTTGCACAGTTTACACAAACCATACGTGGCACCGTTACAGAATCTGTTTTGCAAACACCGGTAGCAGGTGCTACTGTAACATTATTAGGTGGCAGTACTGTAATTACTGACAGTCTGGGTCAGTTTCGTTTTACCAATGTGCCTGTGGGTAATCACAGCATTCGTATTACACATGTAAATTTTAAAGAAGCAGTAGCAGCTAATTTAATGGTCAATGCAGGTAAAGAGTTAATCATCACCATACCTGTAGAATCATTTGTAAAAGAGCAAACAGAAATTGTAATTAAAGGCGATAAACGTAAAAACAAACCCATCAACGAACTAAGTGTTGTAAGCGCCCGTGCCTTTACCGTGGAGGAAACACAACGTTATGCGGCAGCAGTGAATGACCCTTTGCGTATGGCTACCAATTTTGCAGGTGTTGTTTCGGCTGATGATGGCAACAACAATATTGTGATTCGTGGTAACTCACCATCGGGTTTGTTGTGGCGGATGGAAGGTGTGGATATTCCCAACCCCAATCATTTCAGCAATGCAGGTGGCAGCGGTGGTGGTATTTCCATTCTCAGTTCGCAATTGCTGGCCAACTCTGATTTTCTTACCGGCGCTTTTGCTGCAGAGTATGGTAATGCATTAAGCGGTGTGTTTGATTTAAAGTTGCGCAAAGGAAACAATGAGAAAAATGAATTTGCATTGCAGGCCGGTGTGCTGGGTTTGAATGTTTCAGCCGAAGGTCCCTTCAGCAAAAAATACAAAGGTTCTTATCTCATCAATTACCGTTACTCTACACTTAATATCTTGAATGAACTTGGTGTGATACCCAATGGTTCGCCCACCAACTTTCAGGACCTGTCTTATAATATCTATCTGCCCACAAAAAAAGCAGGCACCTTTACACTGTTTGGCTTTAGTGGATGGAATGCGCAGGCGAATAAATTTTTAGAGGACACAACCAAGTGGGTAAATGAAAGTGACCGTTTTCGTTTTACCTATTCCGGTAACACACATGTAAATGCACTTACACATACCATTCGCATTGGGGCGGGTACTACGTTAAAATCGGCATTGAGTTACTCCAGAACCACATCCGGTTACGAAGCAGATTATGCCAGAACAAAAACCATCACGGAGCTGTGGTACAAAGAACAGTTCAGCACGGGTAAATGGGTGGCAAACACAATGATGAATCATAAATTCAGTGCTAAGAGTAATTTACGTGCAGGTGTTATTGTAAATCGTATTGAATACAATTTCTTTCAGCGCTCTAAGGAAGAACGTGAGGAACCCTTGCAGGTACGCATCAATAACAGCGGTAACACGTATACCGTACAGGCTTATGCACAGTGGCAATACAAACCCACCAATCAACTTACCATCAATGGCGGATTGCATTATTTACAACTGCTGCTCAACAATAAAAAAGCAGTTGAACCAAGAGCATCTGTAAAATGGGACATCACCAATAAACAATCACTTTCATTTGGCTATGGCCTGCACAGTAAGCTACAGGGATTGGGTGTGTATTTTGCTGAAGTAAAAAATGCAAACGGTATTGTAACACAGCCCAACAGAAATTTAGGATTTACACAATCACAGCATTTTGTACTGTCGCATCAATACCTGCTTGGTAAAAATTTAAAGCTGCGTACAGAAGTTTATTACCAGAAACTGAGCAATGTACCTGTGGCAGGAAGTGATACCAGCAGTTTTTCCACGCTCAACATCATTGATGGATTTATAACCGATGCATTGGTGAACAAAGGCAAAGGACGCAACTATGGTTTGGAAATTTCACTGGAAAAATATTTGAGCAACAATTTTTACTACATGCTCAGCAATTCCTTTTATCAATCAAAGTACATAGCATTTGACGGTATTGAACGCAATACCAGATTCAACGGTGGTTATGTGGGCAATTTTGTAGCAGGTAAAGAATTTCCATCAGCCAATCAACGCAGAACATTTGGTGTGAACATCAAATTTGTGTACCAGGGTGGCTTTAGAGAAACACCCATTGATTTGGAAAAATCAAAACAGGCAGACGCAGCACGTTATATTGAACAACAGGCGTACACCGTTCAGCTTCCGGCATACTATCGCTCTGATATACGAGTGAGCATGAAGTGGAACCGTAAAAAACTTACAAGCACACTTTCGCTTGATTTGCAAAACGCCACCAATCGTATCAATGTTTTCGGAAGATTTTACGACCCCTTGAAACAGGAGATTATTACCATCAATCAAAACGGTATTCTTCCCGTATTAAATTATAAAATAGAATTCTAAGTTGACCGTACACCTGAAAGGTGTCTGCTCAACATCAATCATCAAACAACTTTTATCATCAAAAAAGCAGTTATGAACACAATTAAATTTTCAGCAGCAGTAGTTTTTATCAGTGCATTCTTATTCAGTTCCTGCAAAAAAGAAGTCATTCGTGGTAAGGGCGACATTGTATCGCAGGAGCGTGCCGTGAGTAATTTTTCAAGAATAAAAATAAAAGGAATCACTGATGTTACAGTGGTACAGGGCAGCAGCTTTCGTGTAACAGTGAGCGATTATGAAAACCTGGTGAATGAAATTGAAACAAGTCTGAGCGGTGAGGAATTGACCATTGGTTACAAACGGGACGTGTGGGTAACAAAAGGGAATTCAAAAGCTACCATTACCATGCCTTCATTAAAAGGTGTTCGTGTAGATGGCAGCGGCGATTTTATTATTGACGGTCCGTTTACTGGTACGCCTTTTTTCAGTTTACAAATTAATGGCTCTGGTAATGTGAATATCAATAATGCTGTAGTGGATGAAGCCGACATCCACATCAGCGGAAGCGGTGATGTAAAAAACTTTGGACTACAGTGCAAAAAAGCAACGGTAAAAATCAGCGGCAGCGGCAATGCGGAGCTTACAGTAAGTGAATTTCTTGATGTGCGTATTGATGGCAGCGGTGATGTGTATTACAAAGGCAATGCATCAGTAAACACAAGAATTAATGGGAGCGGTAAAGTAGTAAAACGATAACTCTGTTTAATTAGTAGTGATTGTAACGGGGCTGCTTTTTAGCAGCCCTTCTTTTTTATTTTATCCTTTTACCCTGTGTAGTAAACGATATTCCCTGTCCGCCTGCGGTAGAAATCATTACCGCTTCAAACAAAGGTTCAGGTGCTGTGGGTTTTATTTTCCAGTCAAAAACAAAATTAGCACCACTGCCGCCGGCATTATCTTTTTGTTCAATTACAATTTCAGCGGTTTCCATAGGAGCTATAAAGATGGGTTGTGTAATATAGTTGCGAACAGAAGCGCCGCTTGTATTGAAATAAGCTGCTTTAAAAATGTATAAGGTATCTGTAGTGCTTGTATTTCTCATACTGATGGTGGCCGTTAAATCTGTAATTTTTTCTTCTGTTAAAGTATAGATATGTGAGTACACGGAAAGATAAGTGCTGCTCATAGTAACAGAGTCAGTATTGCTTACAGCTGCTAAACGGTTACTCCAGTCAATAACATATCGTGAACTTTTTGTTTTATTTTCTTTGCAGGCAAGAAAAACGAAAGCGATAAAAAGTAAACTGAAAAATTTCATAAAACAGACATTCTTTTTCCGAATATAACAAAATCCTGCACAAAGGAAAAGTGGTATTTTAGCTTTATGCACAGCATATGGCATAAGTACAAACAAATAATCCTCTATGCAGCAGCAATGGTGTTGTTGTTGCTGCTGTTGCAGGTATTGCAATACAAATTGGTATTGCTGCGCTATTCGTATGAGTTTTATATTCTTTGTATAGCAATTGTATTTACAGGTTTGGGCATCTGGCTGGCATTGAAATTGATGAAACCGAAAATTGAAACCAAAACACTGGTAGTGGAAAAAGAAGTGATTGTAGAAAAAGAAGTTTTAGTAAAAGAATTTTCAGCCGAACAAATGCAGCAAATTGAAAAACAGCAGCAAGCACTGGGATTAAGCAACCGGGAGCTGGAAGTACTTCAGCTCATGGCACAGGGATTGAGCAACCGGGAAATAGCCGACCGTTTATTTCTTTCTGTACCCACCATTAAAACACATACCTCCAATTTGTTTTTTAAACTGGATGTAAAACGCCGCACACAGGCCATTGAAAAGTCAAGACAGTTGAAACTAATTGAGTAAACCTTTCTAAATTATTGTGCTCACCACCTGGGGCACCAAAGAAAACCTGAGAAAGAATTCAATCGTTCAGCATTCAACTATTTGTTTTACCCTTAGTCTCTTCCGCTGTATTCCTTACACCTTACACCCTTCGCCTTACCTCCCTTCACCCTAAACACTCCTTCTTTCGTATGATGTTGCGCCGGTAAATGGTATTTCATACTTTGGTATGAGCCCATTGCTATTTTGCTGCCGCATCTTTACATCCTAAAACAAAAATATGAAAAAGAATATTTTGGTTTTTGGTTTCATTTCAGGCCTTGTTGCTTCAACTGTCATGGCTATCAGTATGATTTATATGTCCAAACACCCCGAGATGGAAGCCGGCACCGGTTCCATGGTGGTGGGTTACCTGAGCATGCTCATCGCTTTCTCTCTCATTTTTGTGGCAGTAAAAAACTTTCGTGACAAACAAAATGCAGGTGTTATCAGTTTTGGTAAAGCCTTTTTAATTGGCTTATTTATTTCATTGATTGCTTCCACCATGTATGTGATTACATGGGCTTTTGTACATCATTTTTTTATGCCGGATTTTATGGAGAAATACGCTGCCGCCATGATTGAAAGTGCCAAATTAAAAGCAACTCCTGCCGAACTGCAAAAAACCATTGAGCAGATGAACTCCTACAAAGAAATGTACAAGAACCCGTTCTTCTTTGCGATGTTTAGTTACTTGGAAATTTTACCGGTGGGGTTGATTGTTTCACTAATCACTGCCTTTGTGCTCAAAAGAAAGTAGTCAGTCGTAGTACAAAAAGTAAAAGCCGTTGTAATTGCAGCGGCTTTTACTTTTTATCCCCTTTATACTGCATTGCTCACATGTTTGCATAAACATAGCATCTGCCTTGTCCGTTTTTGACATCAGCCTGTCTTTTTCTTCACTCCATTATGTTTCAGCTTTGTAGTGTCAATCAAAAGAAATTATAATCATTAAAAAAACGAACATGAAAAAGAGCATTTCCCTTTTCAAAACAAGCAGTATCATCTTGAGTGTATTATTAGTAGTACTCTTTACTGCATGCAAAAAAGAAAAATTTACGGCCGGTACTACCAGCGAATTTTCACTGAAATCCAACATTTACGGAGCAAACTATGATATTAAAGTGGGCTTGCCTGATAATTACAGCACAGCAGGACAAAAGTATGCCACCATCTATGTTTTAGACGGCAAAGATATTTTTGGGACTGTAGGCAATCAATGTAAACAGATTTCTGAAAGTTATGGCAAACAAAATGTATTGGTGGTAAACATTAGCTATGGCAGAGACCGCAGCATTGATTATACGCCTACCAAAGTAAGTTCCATTACTGGTGGTGCCCCCGAGTTTATGAGTTTTATTGAAACACAATTAATTCCCGCCATTCAGGAAAGATTTCATGCTGATACCAGTAGAAGCAGTCGCACCATACTGGGCCATTCGTATGGAGGTTTATTTGGCGCCTATGCATTTACAAATCATAATCATGTGTTTGGCAATTACATCATGTTAAGCCCTTCACTCTGGTTTGATAATATGATTATGCTTCAATATGAAAAAAATAACAGGGATGTAAATAAACTCAATCAGCAACTGGTGTTTATGGGTATTGGTGAAAATGAAGAGAAAGACCGCATGCTGGCACCATTTGAAACATTTACAAAAACACTGTTTGAAAACTATCCCGGTATTAAGTTAATCTACAATGTAGAAAGTAAAGAAGGACATATGGGTTCCAGAAGCCCCAACATTGCAAAAGGCCTGATCTATTATTTTAAAAACAGATACTAAGAGAGCTGTCAACCCCTTCCATTAACCACTAATAGTTCAATCATGAAACAGGATTCAAAAATTGTAGCGTATCATTTAACTGCAAGTGAATTTAACTGGGAAGTTCAACCCGGAAAAAACATAACTGCATGGGGCTTTAACAACCAGGTACCCGGACCGGTACTAAGAGCCAAAAAAGGAGATACATTGGTTGTTACGGTTGAAAACAAACTTCCCGAACCAACCATTGTTCACTGGCATGGCATCCGGCTTCCGGCCATAATGGATGGCACTGAAGAAGTACAGCAACTGATCATGCCCGGTGAAAGTTTTGAATACCGCTTTACTGTACCGGATGCAGGAACCTTCTGGTATCATTCGCATCAAAATGAAACGGTGCAGATGGAAAAAGGAATGTATGGAGGAATTGTTGTGGAAGATGATGCAAATCCTGTGATGGACAATGAAAGAGTGTTGATTGTTGATGATATGAAGCTTGACAGCAACAACGAATTCAAGCAACTCGGAACTGTGGGCAGGTGGATTGAACGGCATGATGGAAGAGAAGGAAGTACCAACCTCATCAACGGAAAAGAAAATAGTACAATCAATATGCATGCCGGCCAAATGGAAAGATGGCGGATTGTAAACGCTGCCAGTGCACGCTACTTTACATTAAGTCTGGATGGCAAACCATTTAAAGTAATAGCAGCAGATGGTGGTTTGTTAGAACAGGCAAGAACAGAAACAGCATTGTTGTTGACACCCGGTGAGCGTTTTGATATTGTAGTGGGACCATTTGAAGAAGGTGAAGTGTTTTCAATAAGCTCACTGCCTTATAACAGGGTAACGATGTTGAAAGCAAAGCATCAGCATTATGCAACAGTTGAAGTGGGAGCAGCAAAACCTTCTGTGGCTTCATTACCTGAAACACTTTCTGTAATCAAATCATTAGCGCCACAAAATGCCATACCGAATAGAAAAATAAGATTGTCAGTTGATCCCAGTCTGAAACACATCATTGATTTTAAAGTGAATAAAAAAATGCATGGTATGGATGCGCCGGTAATGGTAGGCGATTTACAGGTTTGGGAAATCAGCAATACCAGTTTAATGGATCATCCCTATCATTTGCATGGATTCTTCTTCCAGGTACTGGAAGAAAATGGAAAAGCGCCGGCGTACAAAGCATGGAAAGATACTTATAACCTTAAGCCAAGAACGACAATTAAAATTGCATGGATGCCGGATAACCGTCCGGGTATATGGATGCATCACTGTCATATTATTGAACATCATGCAGCAGGTATGATGGCGCATTTTGAAGTAATCGATCCAGAGAAACCTGCAGCAGAAAGAAAAGAAAAAATGCCGGGCTGCCATTCATAAACAAGGAGCACTTTTTTTATAAAACAAACAGGATTCAAAGTTTATTCATTCTCAATCAAATCAACATGAAACTCGTATTACTCGCAGGTGTATTGCTGCTCAACTATTGTTTTGAAAACATACAGTTGTATTATTCAAAAAGCAAACAGCATTACCAGGTAGTGGCCACTTCAAATTTCATGAGCCGCAAAGCAATTGTTTTGGTTGATGTGGATCTGAAGAAACTTTTTGTAGAAAGCAGCTCAGTTAAAAAACAAAGTAATGAAATCAAAAAGACCAGCACTGCTCAATCCTGTTATCAAATTAGTGATGATGGCTGGATGATGTTTACAGCATTGTTATAAAAATTGATGGAACACAAACTGACTTCCGTCTTTGATTATTAATCTTTAATGTGCATACACCTGCAAAAAACCTGAACGCATAAAAATTAAAATTATGACTGCAGCAATTATCGGTATCTCATCCGCATTACTTATCATACTGGTGTTTACTATATTCAAGAATTTCAACAAAAAGATGCTGTATGCCCATATACTCACCGGTATCGGGTTTCTTTATGTGGGATTTGTATGGAAAGATGCTGAGAGTATAATCATCAATGCCATCCAGGCAATCTGTTTTCTTATCATCGCCTATTACAGTATGCACAGAGGCATTTATTTGCTGGCTGCCGGATATTTTCTGCATGGCACCTGGGATATTGTGTATCCATTTTTCAGGAATCCGGAGTTAATACCGCCCCACTATGATCTGTTTTGCTCCACACTGGATGTTGTGCTGGGTATTTACATACTACTGTTTAAAAACCAGTTTACTGCTAAACGAGTAATTTCATAAATTCGATTCATGTCAGCACCAATGTTACTGGTAAAGAATATGGTTTGTCAACGTTGCATCCTTGCCGTAGAAGCGATTTTACAAAGTGAAGCCATTCCTTTTCAAAAAGTATCTTTGGGCGAAATTCATTTACACGAAAAAATCTCAAAGCAACAAAAAGAAACCCTCTCTAAAAAATTAACGGCTGTTGGATTTGAATTAATCTATAACCACAGTGCAGCGCTTATTGAAAAAATTAAAACACTCGTGATGAAAAGAGCCAGAAATGAAGTGGATGAAAACGAACGCAGAAAAAATCTTTCGCAATACCTCTCTGAAAAACTCAATCACGAGTACACCTACCTCAGCAGTTTATTTTCATCAGTAGAAGGAAGAACCATCGAAAATTATTTTATTGAGCAGCGTATTGAAAAAGCAAAGGAACTGCTCGTGTACGGGCAACTCACCTTATCTCAAATAGCTTTTGATCTTGACTACAGCAGTACTGCCCATCTTTCCACACAGTTTAAAAAAGTAACCGGCTTAACGCCCACTTATTTTAAAGAGATCGGTATTGCAAAACGCAAATCACTGGATAACATTTAACCCCAAAATTATATAACGCTTCCCCAAAGCGATGTAACGCCACACCCTCTATGTGTAAGTAGCTTTGTATTATCAAAAAAACAATTAAAATAATCAAATTATGAAATCAATTACAATGAGCCAAAGCGCTCAAAATGCAGCAAACGTAAAATGTGATAACCCCGCTTGTACCTGTGATAATTGTAACTGTGGTTCTGCATGTACTTGTGCAAATTGTAAGTAACTGCAGCTGGTTATGGCAATCAAAAGTCGCTTCCTACGGGGAGCGACTTTTTTATTTGTCTGTTTTTGACAGGTTGTTGTCTTGTACACCCACCCTCCTTATACCTAGCACGCGCGCCGTCTGTCGCAAGTACTACGTGCATCCGCGGGTGCTCGAGGCCTATCTCGCGGGCGAGCTGCTGCGCCCCGGTGCACGCGTGCGCAGTGCACACGGCCTGTCGGCCGAGGAGCGCGCGGTGGTGCGGATGC